>BNJV01001145.1_pt1 | contig 121937 bp, 142 predicted proteins | sample 8540591 | NCBI WGS metagenome assembly BNJV01 (sample SAMD00202457, study PRJDB9452) | human saliva metagenome | host: Homo sapiens
GTGATGAAAGGGAAACAAATGGCGCAGAAAAAGCGCAAAAGAAATCCCTGTTACGTTGGATAATTTATAGGGGGTGGTTTGTGAGGGGTTGAAACAAAGCCTCTCCCCAGCCCTTTGCTTTCCTCGTTTCTGCAGGCTTCACGAACAGCGACCTATGGTTCTCCGAAGAGAGAGGGAGTAGTTAGTTTTGGAAATGGAGGAGATAGTTTGAGAGTCAATTAGGGGTGGTGATAAGGTTGGTTATTAATGGTTAAATGATATGGGGTAGACAAAGCCTCACCCCCCAGCCCTTTTGCTTTCCTCGTTTCGCAGGCTTCACGAACAGCGACCTATGGTTCTCCGAAGAGGGAGGGAGTAGTTAGTTTTTGGAAAAGGAGGAGGTTATTTTTGGGGTTAATTTGGGGTGGTGATGTTGTTGGTTATTAATGGTTAAATGATATGGGTAGACAAAGCCTCACTTTCAGCCCCTCTCCGAAGAGAGGGAGTAGTTAGCCGTGGAAATAGAGGAGATAGTTTGAGAGGCAATTAGGGGTGGTGATGATATTGATCATAAAAGACAAAATAAATAGGGGCAGATTATCGTACAAATAGATACATTTCATCGCATGGTTTGTTTTATTTTATGCGATAAAATGACATAGTTTGCCATGTCATTGATAATCAACGCTGTAGGCGTTGTACCTTTGATAGCCCAGGGTTGGCGCCAGCCTACCCTGGGTTATACATGTAGTGAGGAGATCAACGCCGTAGGTGTCATGCCGTTATTCCAATGAACGTGTTTGGCAATATAAATGCGCTCATGGTGCAACGCCGTAGGTGTTGTTCTTTTGATAGCCCAGGGTTGGCGAGGCACGAGCCTACCTCGGGTAAACATTCGCAAGGAGATTCAACGCCGTAGGTGTTGAGCTTTTTCTATGAAGGCACGCTTACAATGAAACATTTTATGGCGGATTAATCAAAGGAAGCGCAACACCTACGGCGTTGTTCTCTGCAAACCATACCCTAACCCAGGGTAGCCTGCACTATCGTTTGGCAACCCTGGGCTATCGAAACCGCAACACCTACGGCGTTGAAACATGTATTTTGTTATACCATTTCCGTTATTTCATGCCGTGGTATGGTGTAAACCGGGTGATGAAATGTAAAAATCAATGTCTCAATTGTGAATCAACGCTGTAGGCGTTGTACCTTTGATAGCCCAGGGTTGGCGCCAGCCTACCCTGGGTTATACAAGTAGTGAGGAGATCAACGCCGTAGGTGTTGTGCTTTTTTTGCGTGGAATGCCATGATTAAAAGCTAAGGAATAAAAGGTACAACGCCTACAGCGTTGTTCCCTCTAACGGCAAACAACCCAGGGTAGACTTCGCTTTCGCCCGTCAACCCTGGGCTATCAAATGTACAACGCTTACAGCGTTGCTTTGTATTCTCATGCAAATTCTGCGTGAAATAGGGGATTAATCCATGTGATATTTACTTTGTTGCTTTGTATTCTCATGTAAATCTTGTGTGAAATAGGGGATTAATCCATGTGATATTTACAGCGTTGCTTTGTTTTCTCATGCAAATCTTGCGCGAAATGATGGATTAATCGGTATGATATTTACTTTGTTGCTTTGTATTCTCATGCAAATCTTGCGCGAAATAATGGATTAATCGGTATGATATTTACTTTGTTGCTTCGTTTTTCTAACGTCAATTATGAACAAAAATATGTTTTATTTGTTCTCCAAAATGGAGAGTTAGTCGATGTACAACATATAATAATACATTGATTTATGAATACAACGATGCTACATTTAACATGAATTTAATCTGATATTTACTTCTTTTTGAAATCGTAAATCGCAGTTTGAATCGTTCAGAAACGGACAGCATTATAGGGGAAGGATAGTCATTCCTTTCCCCTTTTTAGTGTGCTTCGAGCCGGTTGTTTCCCCAACCTGCATCGGCTGTTAGAGGCACTTTCAGTTGGCATGCGCCTTGCATTTCTTCGAGAACAATCTTTTTCTACGCGCTCTTTTTCCTCTGGATAAACGGAGAAGTTGAGTTCATCGTGCACCCTGAAGAATCATTTTTGAACGGATGTTTTCAGCCTTAAAGCGTTGCCAGATGCGTATCATGGCAATCTTGATGATATCGGCTTCGGAGCCTTGTATAGGCGCATTGATGGCATTTCGCTCTGCAAAGCCGCGCACAGTACCATTCTTTTGAGTTGATATCTGGCAGGGTAACGACGGCGTCCCAAAGAGAGTTTCGGCGTAACCTTTTTGGCGTGCTTCCTCTTTGGCCTGTTCCATATAAGCCTTCACTTTGGGGAAGGTTGTGAAGTAATCTTCTATGAGCATACGAGCTTCTTTGTTATCAATTCCCATGCGTTGTGCCAGTCCATATGTGGTGATGCCATAGATAATACCGAAGTTTGCCTGTTTAGCTTTCTTGCGTTCTTCGGGAGTTACGTCGGCAATCTCCTTGTGCCATATCTTCGCTGCGGTAGCCGCGTGGATGTCAAAGCCCTCGCAGAAGGCCTCAATCATATTCTCATCACCACTGAGATGGGCCATGATTCGTAGCTCAATCTGTGAGTAATCGGCTGAGAAAAAAACAGGCATCCTGGCTCGGGAACAAAGCACTTTCGTATCTCTCTTCCGTCCTCACTTCTCACTGGAATGTTTTGTAAGTTGGGATCACTCGACGATAATCGTCCTGTGGCCGTAAGGGCTTGGTTGAACGAAGTGTGTATATGTTGTGTGCGCTTATGAATCAGTTTGGGGAGTGCTTCGACATAAGTGCCGAGTAGTTTCTTTAGTCCTCGGTGGGCTAAAATGTCTTCAACAATGGGATTCTTTGCCCGTAGTGACTGCAACACTTCCTCGTTAGTGACATATTGTCCGGTCTTAGTTTTTCTTCGGTTTCTCCATGATTTTGCAGCTTACCGAAAAGGATATCGCCCACTTGTTTGGGGCTGGCGATGTTGAAAGTCTCGCCTGCTTCTTCGTAGATATGACGCTCAAGGCGGTTCATTCGCTCTGTAAAGATCTCGGCAGTATCATGGAGTGTGGCCGTGTCTACACGCACTCCATTGAGTTCCATGTCGGCAAGTACGGGGATAAGTGGCGTTTCAATGTCCCAGAAAAGGGCTTCCATGGCGACCTCTTTTAACTTTGGTTCGAGCACGTTTCGTAGCTGAAGGGTGATATCTGCATCCTCCGCGCCATACTCATAAGCGTCTTCCGGGGCAATGTCGCGCATCGACTTTTGATGCTTTCCGGGTGCGCCGATAAGCTCTTCTATGTGGATTGTCTTATAGTTTAGCAATGTTTCAGCCATATAGTCCATGTTATGTCGCAACTCGGGTTGAAGCACATAATGCGCTAACATGGTGTCAAATATCTTGCCTTGGAGGGTTACTCCATAGTTCTTTAGCACCTCATAGTCGTATTTAATGTTTTTGACCAATCTTCAAAATTGACGGGTCTTCATAGACCGACTTAAAGATGTTAACATATTGTAAGGCTTGTTCACGGTCGTTAGGGATTGCTACATAAAACGCTTTATGTTCCTCAACAGCGAAGCATAAGCCTACCAATTCTGCCTCGATTGCATCAGTTGATGTTGTCTCTGTATCTAAACTGAGAAATTGTTTTGTCTTGAAAAAGTCACAAATTCTTTTGTGCTTCTTCTTGATTATCAATCAGTTTATATTCATGTTTGATAGTTTTAAGGCTCTCAAAACTCGCGTTTTCTGAACTAACTTGGCTGTTGCTCGGAATATCGGCAAATAAATCGCGTTCTAAATTAACGCTTTTTTGCTTTTGTTCTGTTTTGTTCAGAATCTTGTTTGCAAGCGTTTTAAATTCCAAGTCGGCAAAGATTTCAGAGAGTTTTTGTTCATCTGGTTGTTGCAATTGCAATGCTTCAAGATTTAATTCGATAGGAACATCGGTACGAATTGTTGCGAGAAACTTCGACATTTTGATATCTTCGACAGCACCTTCTACCTTTTCTCTCATCTTACCTTTCAGTTGATCGGTGTGCTCAAGAAGCCCATCTATCGAGCCAAACTCATTGATAAGTTTCACTGCTGTCTTCTCTCCTACGCCGGGACAACCAGGGAAATTGTCGGCCGAGTCACCCATTAGCGCCAGTAAGTCGATAACTTGCTCGGGCTTGTTGATACCATATTTCTCAGCAATTTCCTGTTCGCCCACAATGTCATATCCACCTCCATGGCGTGGACGATACATGAAAACATTCTTTCGAATGAGTTGTCCATAATCCTTATCAGGCGTGAGCATATAGGTCTCTACACCCTCATTACCAGCCTTAGTGGCTAAAGTTCCGATGACATCATCGGCTTCAAAGCCCTCAACTTCAAGGATAGGGATGTGAAACGCATGTAGAATTTCCTTGATGATAGGCACACTTAGCGCGATATCTTCAGGCGGTTCTTGGCGTTGAGCCTTATAGGGTGGGAAGGCCTCATGACGGAAAGTCTTGCCTGCATCGAATGCAACACCGAGATATTCGGGGTTTTCTTTCGTGATAATCTCATGCAGCGTGTTGACAAATCCAAGGATAGCCGACGTGTTAAGTCCCTTTGAATTAATGCGCGGAGCACGGATAAGAGCATAATACGACCTAAATATCAACGCGAAAGCATCTAAGAGAAATAATTTGTTCATAGTTGTTTTATTTGCTGTAAAATTACAAAAAAATAAGCATTAATCCTTATTTTATACTATCATTACCATAAAAAATGCTTATTTTTGTAACAAATACAAGGAAGAATGGACTATTTATCACTTATCAAACAGCCGATTTCTGCTGAATTAGATGATTTTATCTCTCTTTTTAATCAGTCGTTATCACACGATAACGGATTGTTGGCTCAGGTGCTGATGCACATTCGTCAGCGCGGAGGTAAACGCATGCGACCGATACTTATTCTTCTGATGGCGAAAAATTTCGGTTGCGTTTCTTCCGTAACCCAACACGCAGCGGTAGGTCTTGAGTTGCTCCACACGGCGAGCCTTGTGCATGATGATGTCGTAGATGAAAGCAGTGAGCGGCGTGGACAGGCCAGCGTTAATGCCTTATATGACAATAAAGTGAGTGTATTAGTGGGCGATTTCATTCTTTCTACTGCCCTGCTTTACGTTTCAAAAACCCACTCGGAAGTGATTGTTAGAAGGCTTTCTGAACTCGGACGAACACTCTCTGATGGCGAGATTCTACAGCTCACGAACATCCAAAAAGAAGCAATTTCAGAGACGGCCTATTACGAAATCATCAAGCGAAAGACAGCCGCGCTCTTCGAATCTTGTGCTGCTATTGGTGCAGAAAGTGCTGGAGCGAGCGATGACGAGGTAGAAGCCGCGCGATTGTTTGGCCAAAATCTTGGCATCATCTTCCAGATTCGTGATGACATTTTCGACTATTACGACTCAAAAGAGATAGGGAAACCTACGGGCAATGACATGCTTGAAGGCAAACTAACGCTGCCCGTCATTTATGCATTAAAGTCTACCGGCAACGCAGAGATGATGACTCTTGCACGCAAAGTGAAAGCCCGCGAGGTGAAACAGAGTGAAATCAACCAGCTTGTGGCCTTCACTAAGGAGAGTGGTGGCATTGAATATGCCGAGCAACAAATGTGGAAATTCCATGCCGCTTGCATGCAGTTTATTGATGAAAGGGTGGGGGATAACACCATAAAAGCAGCATTGAAAGCCTATCTTGATTTTTGTGATAGAGCGGAAGAGTTAGTTTCTTAATCCCTTAATCCATAGTAGTTTATCCCATATTTGGTGTAAATGGGTACACGTTCAGCACATATTGCTTGGTAATATGTGCTGAATCAGTTTATAAAGTGCACCAAATTGTTGGGTAATTTGCATCATATTTGTGTGAAAAAGTGATGCATATTGGGATACAACTCGTACCGATTTAATTCCCAAACACCTAATTTTTTTATTTGATTTCCTTAAGATTATAGTCCAATTTCTTAATGGTTTTATTCGCTTTGGGGACTTTGAGTTCAAAAATAGTTACTATGCACTTCTATACGATTATCCGTCATGCCATATAGCAGTTTGTTATTGATGTTGATGATACCATACTGATTGTTTTTTTCGTAATCACCAACATATTGGGTCTATTAGTACTTATCATGTCTTCGTATATAAACGGAACAAGTACTTTTGTTTTTCGCTGTTGACAACGCCAAAGAGCCCATCTTTCTTTTACTGCGAAGTTATAACTTCCTGGGATATTGTAGACTGTACTATATTCCCATGGCAGTATGATTTGCTCCTTTTTGAGGGTCGAACGGTGTTTTTGAAATGCGCTTTTGACAGATAGATATAATTGGCATTTGATGTGCTCTCTTCGTAATAAAAATGGTGTAATGATACGGTTCGATTGCAGGTTGAAGAGTTGCCTTCCTTCTGTGGTTTCTACCTCAATGATATATCCTAATGCTGTTTTCATGATGCGATGATACTCGAAGGGCAGAACGATTTGATTCTCAAAATTGATGATTCCACATTTTTCCTTTGTTATAAGCAATGAGGCGAATGGGGGAGTTCTCGTCGAGATGGTTTACCAACTGAAGATATTTCTGATATTGAGCCGATATGCGTATGCGCCCATCTTTATCAATTATTCCCCATAAATCGCCTTTCTTGAAATTATAGTACTTCTTTGTTTGGCCGTTTTCTTGGTGGAAAAAAGGAGTGTCATAGTAGTTGATTGTGATGCCTTTCACGAGTTCCCCACTATTGAAAAGACAGTCTGTACCCGATGAGTTTTTTAATATATAGTAATCATTATAATCGGCGAATCTCGTCGTATTGGGTCGGAAGATAGCTTTACCATCACTATCGAGGATGGTATATTTATCTTTCTTGACGATGAAGAAATCGTATTTGCCATATTTTTCCCTTCTAAGGATGCTGATATCTTTTATAGTTTGTGGGGAAAAATCTGATTGCCGTTTGACCAGCATAGGCCAACTTTCCCGTCCTTAGTTGTAAGCCAATAGTTTGTGTATAGTCGTTTTTATATCGTCGTATTCTATTGGAATACATTGCTTTCCGCTTATGTAATAGATGCCATGTTTGCCGTTCTTGATGACGTGATAGAAAACATTACTCGGTTGAGAAAAATAGAGTCAATATCAGTGATAATGGGTTTATTTTTGCTCATTGTTCGAGACTGAGTTTGCCATTGTTTTGTTGGCGGATGTTTGCTATTTCTTTGAATTCTGCAGTGATTTGAATGTCTTGTGCATGAACAATCATGGTTGAATATGCCATGAAAAGCAGGAGAAAGGCAAGTTTTTTCATAAGGATATGGTTTTATAATGAATGGTTTTTATTTGATTTCCTTGAGATTATAGTCCAATTTCTTAATGGTTTCCCACGTTGAAATGTTGGTGAGTTCTATGTGGTCATTATAAGCTTCTATATGGTAAGGCGTCATTCCATAGACTAATTCGTTCTTTAAGTTGACGATACCATATTGATTTTCTTTCTTGATGATAAAGAGATTGGGCTTGTTTGTGACTTTAATTTCGTCGTAACCATAGGGGATCAGCTGCTTATCTTGGCGGTTGACAACTGCTGTTTTGCCCTCTGTGGTGACGATAAAGTGCTCATTATCGTTGAGACCTAATATGGAATTGTATTTAAAAGGGAAGAGGATTTGCATGTGCTTGCAGTCAACAGCTGTTTCAAGACCATTTCTTTTGAGGTATAGATAGTGGTCAGAAACACTGCTCTTATCATAGAAAAGGTTGAACGCTAATTGCTTTTTAGTCATGTTATAGAGTTGTTTCCCCTCGTCGGTAGTGAGTTCTATGGTGTTATAGAGATAGGTATGTTCGATTTTTTTGTATTGAAAGGGGAGCACGATGTTGTTGTCTATGTCAATCAATCCAAATAGATTGTCTTTACAAGCGATGAAATAAGCGGTGCTGTCTGAGTGGATATAACCAACTTTTTGTAGGGGTTTATCATATTGAACAGCGATGATAGGCTGTCCATCTTCACGTAGAAGTCCCCATGCTTTGCCCTGTTTATAATTGAAATAGAAGCGTTTTTGTTCGTTTCTTTGCATTGTAATGGGCATAGCATCGTCTAATGTGATGTCTTTAATGATGTCTTTATAGTTGAAGAGATAATGGCAACTGTCCCCTTTTGTCAGCTTAAAAAACCTCAAATATCTATATTTTATGGCGGTGTATTGTGGGTCGACAATAAATTTTCCCTCTTTATTACAGAGGCCATATAAGCCTTTTTTTACGATGAAATAGTTGCTTGCAGTGGTACAGAAGCTGCAGGCTACCTCTATACTATCATAGCGTGGCGGCAGAATTTCTTTGCCCATGTGCGAATAAAGACCTTGTTTCCCGTCCTTGTTGACGAGCCAATAGCGGCTGTTATCGAAGGAAATGTTATTGAATGTGATAGGAAGCATGCACTTTCCTTCAGCATCGTATAGCCCTTTTTGCCCCGCTTTACTTACTACAAAGCAACCGAAATGGGTGCTAAATATAGTGTCGGCATCGGCGATAATGGGCTTCTTGTGGAAGTCGTTGAGGCTGAATTTACCATTGGTTTGTTTGCAGATACTGGCTTTTTCAAGGTAGAGTGCAACGCCAATCTGGGCATTTAGACTTATTGTCGATAGGGTGAAAAGCAACAAAAAGAGGGTGGTTGTCTTTCTCATCAATTGAAAAACGAGGAATAGAGTGGGGTGTTAGATGACGATATTAAACGCAAACGCCTTGCTTTCTCATTACAGAAAGTAAGGCGTTTTTGAACAATGTTTTAGAAGAATTTGGTCTCTTTTTTCGAGGATTTCACTAAGCAAGAGGTTAGCCAATCGACTTGTTCCCATGCGGAACCACTGATTAGTGAGCCATTTTTTTCGCCCTAAGACCTCTTTAACGATTGTATAGTAGATAATGGCATCCATGACCGAGTTAATGCCGCCAGCAGGCTTAAAAACCCTATCTGTATGCCAGTCTTATCATAGTATTCTTTGATAGCCTTGCACATTACATATGCTGCTTCTGGCGTGGCGCTTACCTTTTCTTTGCCCGTAGAAGTCTTGATATAGTCGGCACCGGCATACATAGAAAGCAGGGCAGCTTTCTTGATATTACTGCATGATTGCAGGTCGCCGGTCTCCAAAATCACCTTCATTGGCACGTTTCCGCAAGCCTGTTTCATCTCTGAAATGTCGTCGCACATGCCCTCATAATCGTCACTTAAGAACTTGCCTACAGGCATAACGATGTCTATTTCGGTAGCGCCGTCGGCCACAGCAAGCTGAGTTTCAGCCACTTTTACTTCCATTCGAGCCTGTGAAGAGGGGAAATTGCCACAGACATTAGTAATCTGTACGCCGTCAACTTCAAGGCTATTGGCCACGAGTTCGGTAAAGACGGGATAGACACAAACGGCAGCTACGTGGGGGATATCAGGGTATTCGCGGTCGAATTGATTAACTTTCTCCACCATACGCAGCACCTTTTCCTCGGTGTCGGTGGTGCTAAGGGTGGTGAGTTCGATGCTTCCGAAGAGGAATTTCTTGATGTCTCGTGTGTCATTTTGAGGCACTTTCTCTTCGATAATCTGCTTTTACAGCAGCCTGAACATCAGCATCGTTGAGGGTAGTGTCATACTGTTCAAGAGCTTCTTCATATTTACTCTTGTCGTCATTCTTCATGTTTTTTTGCCTCCGTTTTTCAGGCAAAATGGTCTTTGTATATGCCATAATGTTGCTTTTGTTAAGGATTTATTTTCAGTTTATAATGATTCAGCTGTTTTTCGCTTCTCAAGTGCTTTCAGCGCAAGAAAAAGCTACTTATTTCAGTTTGTTATTATTCAAATGGCGGTCGTGATCACGACGAGTTTTCTTGTCAAAACTCTTTTGTAACTCGGTCGTGAGGTCCACTCCGGTTTGATTGGCAAGGCAAAGGAGCACCCAAAGTACGTCGGCCATCTCCTCGCCAAGATTGGCTTTATCACCCGGTTTGAAACTCTGCTCGCCGTATTTGCGGGCAATGACGCGTGCCAATTCACCCACTTCTTCGGTGAGACAGGCCATATTCGTGAGTTCGTTAAAGTAGCGAACGCCATAAGTTTTAATCCATTCGTCTACGGATTGCTGTGCTTCTTGAAGGGTCATTGTTGTATCTTATCTAATTGTTTGAATGAAAGCGCTTTATGCTCTAAATCTTTCCACGGATAGGGGTGGGGCTTTTGATGATGTGGTTTATGGGAGATGCCTCACTCTTTTGCCTTACTATCCATGCAAATTGTTACCGGACCATCGTTTACAAGCGCCACTTTCATGTCGGCACCAAACTCACCTGTGCCTACTGGTCGACCGAGTTTATTCGATAGTTCGTTGCAAAAATACTCGTAGAGTGGTACAGATATCTCATGTTTTGCAGCCCGAAGCCACGATGGTCTATTGCCTTTCTTGTAGCTTGCAAAGAGCGTAAACTGCGAGATAACAAGGATTTCACCTCCTATTTCCATGATAGATTTGTTCATAACTCCTTGTTCATCATCAAAGATTCTTAGGTTTATTGCCTTGTGTATCAGCCAGTTGGCGTCGTCTTTTTGTGTCACTTTCTTCGATGCCTAACAGGATAAGATAACCCTTATTGATAGCGGCTTTCACGCAATCATTAATCGTTACTGAGGCGTTTGCACAGCGTTGAATGATAATTCTCATAGGGCAAATATACTAAAAATTATTCTGTTGTGGTCGAATCTGGGTGAAAATGTTTATAAACTAAAGTCCCTTTTGCTTGTCCAAGGATGCTAACAATCTCCTGATAATCAGCATCTTTGATGCCTTTTACAGTCTTTAAGCGCTTCAGTAAAGCCTCTTTACCCTTCGGTCCGAGTCCTTTGATGTCGTCAAGTTCGCTATGTAGGGCGTGCTTTGAACGCTTGTCGCGATGGAAAGTGATAGCAAAGCGGTGAACTTCATCCTGTATTTGTGTCAACACCTTAAAGAGTTCACTCTTTATATCAAGGCCAACGGTTTGTGGGGGAAAGCCATAGAGTAGCTCGTTAGTGCGATGTCGGTCGTCTTTTGCAAGGCCGGCAATCGGTATATCAAGTTGAAGTTCGTCGACAACCACCTCTTTTACGACGTCCATTTGCCCTTTTCCACCATCTGTAATGATGAGATCGGGCAGGGGAAGATGCTCTTCTTTCATGCGCGAATAACGTCGACGAACCACTTCTTGCATAGAGGCGTAGTCGTCAGGTCCCTCAACTGTCTTGATGTTATATTTGCGATAGTCTTTCCGTGAGGGCTTCATGCCCTTGTAAACGATACATCCTGCCACGGCATCGGTACCCGAAATGTTGCTGTTATCGAAGCATTCTATCTGATAAGGTAACTTAGGAAGTCTCAATTTCTCTTGCAATTCTTTTCATCAATCGCGTTTGTTTCTGCTCAGGATTTAGCTTCTCTGCCTGCTTCAAACGGTCGAATTTATACTGCTTTCCATTCATTTCTGACAACTCAAGAAGATGCTTTTTATCCCCTCGTTGCGGTATAACGAACGTGGCTTCCTTCATCTTCCACTCCATCTCAAAAGGCACAATAATCTCTTTTGCATGGCTTTTGAAGCGCTCACGAATATCAGGAATGGCTGTGATAAGCAACTCTTCGTCACGCTCATCAAGTTTACGCTTGTACTCAAACGTAAAACTTTGATTGATGGTTCCCTTGCGCACGTGTATATAATTAATGTAAGCGTTGCGGTTGTTATCGTCATCTATGATGGTAAATACATCCACATCGTCGATAGTATAGCTAACAACTTCGCTCTTACTTACAAAGTCGTTGAGCAATGAAATCTTGTTTTTGAGATCTTCGGCAACCTCAAATTTCAGCAACTCTGCATTCTTCATCATCAATCGATAGAGTCGCTTTGAGACCTCACGCGTGTTGCCTTTCAGAATCTCTCGCGCTTGGTTCATGTTCTCTTGATACTCTTCGTAGCTCTGTTTATTAATACATGGGCCACCACAATTATGGATATGGTACTCCAAACAAGGCTTAAACTTTCCCTGGGCGATACCTTCTTTTGTCAGAGATAGACGGCAAGTGCGAGGGCTTGTAAAGGCGTTTGATGATGTCGAGGATAGCGTTCATGCTGCCCACATGAGGGTAGGGACCATAGAAAGTGCCGTAGTGTTTGTTGATGGTTCGCGTCTTAAAGATGCGTGGAAAATATTCGTTGGTGATGCAAATACTTGGATAAGTCTTCCCGTCTTTCAACAAAACATTGTATCGGGGATTATATTTCTTGATGAGACTATTCTCTAATAACAGCGCATCTTCCTCCGTTTTAACTACTGTATAACTGATATCTCTTATCTTAGATACCAACACTTTAGTCTTGAATCTGTCTACTTCTTTGTGGAAATATGAAGAAACACGTTGCTTGAGTCGCTTGGCCTTACCCACATAGATGATAGTGTGGTTTTCATCATAGAACTGATAACTGCCTGGCTTCTCAGGCATGTTGAGAACTATGTTCTTAAGATAGGCCAGACGCTTCTCGTTTTCTTCGTGTGTCATAGGCGTGAACTCCCTTTATATAAAGTAAAAGAGAAGATTCTTGTTTCACGTGAAACATAAATCTTCTCCATTGATTTTAGAATTGAAGTAAAGAGGAAATCTCTATATCTTTGTCGAAAAGCGCACGGCTGTTAGGGAACTCTGAGTTCAATTCTATAATGAAATTACAATATATTTTCTTTGGTTTGAATTTCTTTACTAAGTTACAAGCTGCCTTCATTGTGCCTCCTGTAGCGAGTAAATCGTCGTGAAGCAGCACGACATCATTTTCGTTTATGGCATCCTTATGAATCTCTATGGTGTCTATACCATATTCTTTTGCGTAACTTTCCTGTACGGTTTCGCAAGGGAGTTTACCGGGTTTGCGGCATAAAAACAACGCCGGCGCCCAAACGAACAGCAACAGCTGACGACATCACAAAGCCTCGGCTTTCGATTCCTACGATTTTTAGTTATTCCCTTATCTGCGTAGATATTGCACATCTCTTCAGTGATTTCTTTGAGTGCTTCGGCGCTTTTTTTGAATAGGGTAGTCACGTCTCTGAAGTTCACACCTTGAATGGGCCAGTCAGGGGATGCAACGCAGATTGTCTAATAATACTTGTTTGTTCATGTTGTATGTTATGTTTTTTTATTCGTTTTTGTTTGTATGATTTTACCACGTAATTTGACTCATATTGCAAGACGAAATGACGCAAATCGTTCGATGATTCCATTCATTTTATTTTTCAGTTTCACGTTTTTTTGTTTAACACCCTAATGGGCTAAAAACCAATAAGATATGTATGTTTCTGTTTCACGTGAAACATTGGTTTGCTTTACGAATCGCTTCCTTCTTACTCACGAAAGGTTTATCTTCCGAGTAAAACAAGCAATACATTGATGTCACTCGGAGATACTCCTGGTATTCTACTTGCCTGTGCTAAGGTCTCGGGATTAATCTTTTCGAGTTTTTGACGGCCTTCCGTTGAAATCTCATGAAGCTCACTATACTTGAATCTTCCTTTGATTTTGATATTCTCTAAGCGGTGCATCTTGTCGGCAATCAACTTTTTCTCGTTCGATATATCCTTGATATTTGAGTTGTATTTCGGCTGCTTCGGCAATTTCTTCTTTCCTGTTTTCGGACAAGTTTATAGCCTCTTTGAGTGCAGGAATGATTTCAGAAAGGTTTTGCAGTGTTAGATGTGGTCGCGCGATTAAATCGGAAAGTTTACATCCTGCGCGTAGGGGAGTGGTGCCTAAGGCCTCAAGTTTTGAATTGATTTCTTGCGCTTTAATCGGAAAAATCCTTGCAAAAATCAATCAAACGCTGGACAGCTTCTTTCTTCTGTAGCCACCAATCGTAACGCTCTCTGGTTGCAATGCCCTAACTCGTATGCCTTTTTCTGTGAGGCGCGCATCAGCGTCATCTTGGCGTAATAAGATGCGATATTCCGCACGAGAAGTAAACATTCGGTAGGGTTCATCAACGCCTTTTGTGGTCAAATCATCGATGAGTACGCCGATATAGCTTTGGTCTCTTTGCATCACAAAGGGTTCACTTCCGCTGCATTTCAAGGCAGCATTGATGCCCGCTACTATGCCTTGACCTCCTGCTTCCTCGTAACCTGTCGTTCCGTTTACTTGTCCGGCAAAGAACAAAACCACTAAGAATCTTCGATTCCAACGAGTGTTTTAGTTGTGTAGGGATCAAAGTAATCATATTCTATTGCATAGCCTGGTCGGTATATTTTTGCCTCTCTTAAGGCCGGAATCTTATGCAAAGCGGCCAGCTGAACGTCCATCGGCATGCTTGAAGAAAACCCGTTTAAGTACATCTCGTTTGTGTTTTCTCCTTCTGGTTCGAGGAAGAGTGGGTGCTGATGTTTGTCGGGGAAGGTGACAAGTTTTGTCTCAATCGACGGGACAATAGCGTGGTCCTGTGCTCTGAATCTGTCCATTAAATAAAGGAGAATCAGCCAATCCTTTTTTTGCAATTCCTCATGAACGGCAGCGTTGGTATACGTTGTCCAACACGGCAATTGGCGTAAGGTTCGGTGCTCGTTTAAGTAACTAAACTGATGAAAATCATGGTCGCCTTGCTGCTCTTCCATGGCATTGAAGTCGACACTTCGCTTGTCAATTCTCACTGGAGTGCCTGTTTTCATGCGCGAAGATGTAATGCCCCATCGGGTGATACTTTCCGTAAAGTGGTGCACAGCGGGTTCGGCGCAACGGCCACCTTCTATCATTTTGTGGCCGATGTGCATCAATCCATTAAGAAAAAGTTCCTGCGGTGACGACAATACTCTTGGCATAAAAACTCCACGTCCCATATCGTTTTAACTCCAATTGCCTCGTGATTTTTTTGAACGATGAGTTCATTGACTTCGTCTTGCCAAATGTCAAGATTGTCAGTGTTGTCGAGCGTTGTTCTCCACTCCCAAATGAACTTACCTCGGTCGCATTGTGCCCGTGGACTCCACACCGCGGGACCCTTTCCGATGTTCAACATGCGGAATTGTATGGCGGTTTTATCAGTTACTCTGCCCATCTGTCCACCCAAAGCATCGATTTCTCTAACGATTTGTCCCTTTGCAATTCCACCCACAGCAGGATTACAACTCATTTGACCAACCTTGTTCATGTCCATTGTTATCAAGCAGGTTTTTAGCCCCCATGCGAGCTGATGCCACAGCGGCTTCACAACCAGCATGGCCACCTCCGATAACAATCACGTCATAATTAAAATACATTGAGAATCTTTTTATTTTTTTCGCAAAAAGTAAGAAATAAAATTGGTTTTTTATGGATTAGCTTTGATTTATCATCAAAATATAGTATTTTTGCACTGCATTTTAAAGGGTAACTCACTAAAAATATGGGGTAATACTACCTAATATGAGGTAGTGAGCGTGCTCTTTGAGGGCATGATTTGTTCTGTTATGCGGTGTCGATTGTACATTATCAAATATTAAATAATTAAAAATCAATCATTTATGTGGTTAATCAACTCATCTATTGGTAGAAAGGTTGTGATGTCTTTAACGGGCATTGCATTGATTCTATTTATGACTTTCCACTGCTGTATGAATGTTGTTGCGCTCTTCTCAGGAAGAGCTTACAATATCATTTGTGAGCTTTTGGGGTCTAATCTGGTATGCTGTTGCGGCAACTGTAGCACTTGGTGCTTTGGCAGTTTGCCACATTGTTTATGCTTTTATCCTTACCGCACAGAACCGAAGTGCCCGTGGTGCCAACCGTTATGAGGTCACTGCGAAGCCTGAAAAGGTAGAGTGGGCCAGCCAAAACATGTTGGTTCTTGGTATCATCGTGCTCTTAGGACTTGCTCTTCACTTGTTTAACTTCTGGTATAACATGATGTTTGCCGAGCTCGTTGGCATGCGTACAGTGCTTGAACCAACAGATGGCTTCGGCTTGATCCGTGCAACTTTCCAGACCAAAGTGTACGTTATACTCTATGTTATTTGGATAGTTGCGTTGTGGTATCACCTCTCTCACGGTTTCTGGAGCGCTATGCAGACAATCGGAATCAATGGTAAGGTGTGGTTTAATCGCTGGAAAGTTATCGGCACTGTTTATGTAACATTGTTGATGTTGGCTTTCCTTGTCGTAGTATTAGCCTTTGCTTTCGGCTGTGCGCCAAGCCTTCATTGTGCTGCATAAACTGATTTTTGCATTATTAGTGATTTCAAATGAATATTTAATTAAGAACAATCATGACGAAGACATTAAACTCCAGAATACCTGAAGGACCAGTAGCTGAGAAGTGGACCAACTATAAGGCTCACCAGCGTTTGGTCAATCCAAAGAATAAATTGAAATTAGACGTGATCGTTGTTGGTACAGGTTTGGCCGGCGCCAGTGCTGCTGCATCTCTTGGTGAGATGGGTTTCAACGTGTTAAACTTCTGTATTCAAGACTCACCTAGACGCGCTCACTCTATTGCTGCGCAAGGAGGTATTAACGCAGCAAAGAACTATCAGAACGACGGCGACTCTGTTTATCGTCTCTTTTACGATACCGTTAAGGGCGGAGATTACCGTGCTCGCGAGGCCAACGTTTATCGTTTAGCCGAGGTTTCAAATGATATCATCGACCAGTGTGTGGCACAAGGTGTTCCTTTTGCACGTGAATATGGTGGTATGTTGGCCAATCGCTCATTCGGAGGAGCGCAAGTTAGCCGTACATTCTATGCCAAAGGACAGACCGGTCAGCAGCTACTTCTGGCGCATACTCTTCATTAAGCCGCCAGATTCAAACCGAAAGGTGAAGCTTTACACGCGTTATGAGATGGAAGATGTAGTGATTGTCGACGGACATGCACGTGGAATCATTGCGAAAAACCCTAATTACCGGTGAGCTCGAACGCTTCACTGCAAATGCTGTTGTCATTGCAACGGGTGGTTACGGAAACACATATTTCCTCTCAACCAATGCTATGGGATGTAACTGTACCGCAGCCGTTCAGTGCTATCGTAAGGGTGCTTACATGGCCAATCCTTCTTATGTGCAGATCCACCCGACCTGTATTCCGAGTGCATGGTGACAAGCAATCTAAGCTAACCCTTATGTCAGAGTCTCTCCGAAACGATGGACGCATCTGGGTTCCAAAAGAAACTTGAGGACGCAAAAGCATTGCAAGAAGGAACTAAAAAAAGGGCTCAGATATCCCAGAAGAAGACCGTGATTACTACCTCGAAAGACGTTATCCTGCCTTCGGAAATCTTGTTCCTCGCGACGTCGCTTCACGTGCAGCTAAGGAACGATGTGACAAGGGTTACGGTGTAAACAATACGGGATTAGCGGTATTCCTCGACTTCTCTGAGTCAATCAATCGCCTCGGAATCGACACGATTCTTCAGCGTTATGGAAACCTCTTCGACATGTATGAAGAGATTACCGACGTTAATCCTGGCGAAATTGCCAATGAGATTAACGGCGTGAAATACTATAATCCAATGATGATCTTCCCTGCTATTCACTATACAATGGGTGGTATCTGGGTAGACTATGAGTTGATGACCACCGTGCCGGGCTTGTTCTCTATCGGTGAATGCAACTTCTCTGACCACGGAGCTAACCGACTTGGTGCTTCTGCTTTGATGCAAGGACTGGCTGACGGCTATTTCGTTTTGCCATATACCATTCAGAATTATCTCGCAGATCAGTCGCTATGGGGTAAGGTTTCAACCGACCGCGCTGAATTTGCTGAGGCAGAAGAGGGTGTAAAGAAAGAGATAGATCGCCTCATGGGCATTCAAGGTAAGCGCTCTGTTGACTCTATTCACAAAGAACTTGGCCACATTATGTGGGAACATGTGGGTATGGGTCGCACGAAAGAAGGCCTTGAAGAGGGTCTGAAACAACTCAAACAGATTCGCGAAGAGTTTAATACCAACCTCTTTATTCCAGGCAAGAAAGAGGGTCTTAACATTGAACTTGATAAGGCAATCCACTTGCGTGACTTCATCTTGATGGGCGAACTTATCGCTTATGACGCCCTACATCGTGAGGAAAGTTGTGGTGGTCACTTCCGCGAAGAGCATCAAACAGAAGAAGGAGAGGCTAAACGTGATGACCAAAAACTTCTTCTATGTCGGCTGCTGGGAATACCAAGGAGACGATACTAAGGCTCCAGAGTTGATCAAAGAACCTCTCGAATACGAGGCTATTAAAGTTCAAACACGTAACTATAAGAATTAGTTAACGAGTGGGAAGTTGACAAGTTGACGAGTTAATTGATTCTATTATTAATGAATAACTCATCTACTCATCAGCTTGCTCAACTTATTTAATAAATAATTTATTAATTAAAGACAAGGAAAAAGTAGTAGGAAGGCATGACAACCCACAAGGATTTGATTGTATGGCAAAAGGCGATGAACTTTGTCTTGGCTATCTATAAAGCCACTAAGTTATTCCCAAATGATGAGGTGTTTGGACTCACTTCTCAAATGCGCCGGGCTGCAGTCTCAATTCCTTCTAACATTGCCGAGGGGTTTGGTAGACTTCATTTGCGTGAAAGAGAGAACTTTCTCAGCATATCATTAGGGTCTGCTTGTGAGCTTGAAACTCAGTTAATCCTTTCCAAGGACTTAGGTTATATTTCTTTAGATGAGGTAGAACAGTTAATGATTGATATTCAAAGTATTATCAAAATGCTAACCGGTTTTAATCAAATCTTTAGGCAAATAACCGTCTACTCGTCCACTCGTTTACTTGTCAACTAAAAAAATAACATCATGGCAAAAGAGTATATCTTTCACAATAAAAGTATTGGAAACAGAATGGTCCTCAAGACCAAGGACATTTCGATACACACGAGATGAAGAACATTCCAGATGATACTTCATTCCTTGAAATGCTTGATATTCTGAATGAAGAACTTATCGCTGGCGGTGAAGAACCCTTCGTTTTCGACCACGATTGCCGCGAAGGCATCTGCGGTATGTGTTCACTTTACATCAACGGAACACCTCATGGAAAGACCGAACGAGGTGCAACAACCTGCCAACTTTACATGCGTCGTTTCAACGATGGCGACATTATCACCGTTGAACCCTGGCGTTCTGCAGGCTTCCCTGTAATCAAAGACTGCATGGTTGACCGCTCTGCATTCGATAAAATCATTCAAGCGGGCGGCTATACTTCCATCAGAACAGGTCAGGCTCAGGATGCAAACGCAATCCTCATCGCTAAGGATAATGCCGACGAAGCTATGGACTGTGCTACTTGTATCGGTTGCGGTGCCTGCGTAGCTGCCTGCAAGAACGGCTCAGCAATGCTGTTTGTAAGCTCTAAGGTGAGCCAGTTGGCTTTGCTTCCACAAGGTAAACCTGAGGCAGCTCGCCGCGCTAAAGCTATGGTTTTGCGTATGGATGAACTCGGATTTGGTAACTGTACGAACACACGTGCATGCGAAGCAGTTTGTCCTAAGAATGAAAAGATTGCCAACATTGCGCGTCTGAACCGCGAGTTTATCAAGGCAAAACTCAGTGATTAAGTGTTTTCTGCCTCACGTTCTGAGGCAAAATAAAGCATAAAAAGAGGGAATCCACATGGGTTCCCTCTTTTGTCTTTTTAGTGCGAATGAATGTCCATTGGCGTTTGTACTCCTCAGTCGCGCAATCCACGCCACTTTACCGCGCCATTTGCACCAAATGACCGCGTAAAGTGAATGGAATCACACTGCAAAATGACTTAAATCACTGCCTGAAATATGTGGAAACACAACGCATCTGACACAAAATGACAATATCTTTTAACATCAAAATGCACATTCATTCCAAACAAATGAGGTAATCATTTTGATAGTCAACGCATTGCAAAAGCATCCTCAAAACTCGCGTATTTTCGGGCTAAGGGGAACTATTTTTTTGAATTTGCGAGTTGTGCAAGGGCATTTGTAAAGGCTGTAGACGAGCATCAACACATTCCTAAATCTCAATGTTCAGAAGCTGAAACTCCAGGCTTCTGCTCTCTTGGACAGCCACCAGGAGCCACCTATTGTGATAGCACCGATAGCCAAACCTATATACAGAATGTTCTGTAACAAGAATGTCATCAGCGTTGTTTTTGCACCGAAAAATAAGGCTCTCTACAGGCGTTGGAAGTGCAAAGATGACTAATGTTGCGATGCAACCCTAATAACAAGCCCACAGCGAATGTAAAGGAGGCTATGCGCTTGTTCTTCTGTTTCTGCGCCTGCTGATAGGCTTTCACCTCGTCGATAAGCGTCATCTGCCGTTGCAGTTTCTGCATGAAAGCGTTGTCGTCTGACAGTTGTGGACGATAATTTGCTAACATATCTTTGAAAAACTTATCCTCATTCATCTTTCAATCTCTTTTTAAGTTCCTCGCGACCCCGTGAGAGTTGCTTCTTGACGGCACTCTCTGTGGCATCGGTTATTTCGGCTATTTCTTTCACTTGATAGCCTTGCATGTAATGTAATAGCATTGTTATCCGCACCTTTTCTGATAGGGATTCTAACGCAAGGTATAGGGCCTGATAGCGAAAGGTGTTGTCGGTTTGCTGCGCATCTTGAATGAATTTAGCACTTGTTATCGGTTCTTCTGCATGACTTTTCAGCTTTCGCCGATCGTCAATGAATACGTGGTAGGCTATCTTCATCAGCCACGAAGCAAACCGTTTGCGTTCATCATATTGTGACAACTGCATGTAGGCTTTCAGCAATGTGTCTTGAGCCATGTCGTCAGCTGTCGTGCTGTTACCACAACATAAGGCTGTTAGGAACCGCCGCAATGCAGCTTGTTCCTGACTGATTTGCCTGACGAATTGGTCTCTTGTCATCATCTTATTACTGCGCTTTGTTCTTTTCCATGTTCTTCTTCCCGTTGGAATGGGCTACGAGTAGGCCTGCTCCTATGCCTATTGGAATAATACCGAAGATAATTCCAAGCGTCATATACTCCGTGTTGAAGCCTTCAAAGCTGCATAATCCAATGAAACAAAGCATGCAAAGTAGCCCCACAATGAGGAGTATTGCGCCCCAAAGTAGTTCGAGATGCAGCATTGTTTTCATTTTTCTCTTCAAAGGATTTGCGTGGTGGATTAAACTTGTTGAGGAAGTCTTGCACGTTGATATCCGCATTCTTCTCAAGGGCTGCCATGAGTATATCGCTTTTTCTTTTGCGTTTCATATTGTTTGTTTTTATAAAGAAGAGAGGCCATTTTGATAGGCAGCAAGACGCAAATCGCGATGATAAATATCAACTGATAAGCTGCAGTTACATTGTTCATAGTTTTATGTTTTAATTGTTATACATTCTGTTTTTCATTGAACCGGTTCATAGATATAACGCTTTTTCATGATGAAAAAAAGTGACTGAATAGTTCCACTTTTTTTCCCACTTTTTTTCATGCCATCTATAAAAATAAGAAAGGGAAACCATTGAAAATGGTTTCCCCTTCTCGGTCTATATCAACTTCAGTAACTATGTTTTTTATGAAATAACTTAAAAGCAAGATAACTCTCCTAATCTATTTTTTTCTATACAAAAATCAATATCTTTTTTTCCTCATCATGAATTATGATTCCTCCTTCATTTCCTCGCTTTTCAGCTCCCCTCTCCTTGGAGAGGGGCAGGGGTGAGGCTTTATTTCAACCTTGCCTCAACCTTTTTCCCCAGTCTATAATGTCCCAACTTGCAGCGATATGATCAACGCGTCGGTTCTGGAAATCAAGGTAATAAGCATGTTCCCACACGTCAAGTCCATAGAGAGGTGTAAGGCCTTGGCGCAATGGATTGCTGCCGTTTGCTTCCTTAGTGATAACGAGTTTGCCGTTCGTTTGCTGTGAAAGCCAAGCCCAACCCGAACCAAACAGCGTTGTAGCTGCCTGAGTAAACTGTGCCTTGAAGTTGTCGAAGCTACCGAAAGTGTCGTTGATAGCATCGAGAATCTTACCTGTTGGCAAGTTGTTTTGACGTGGTGCACGGAACTGATCGAAATAGAGGGCGTGGTTTAATACCTGTCCTGCATTGTTGAATAGAGGGCCTTCAGGGGCTCCTTCAACGATTTCTTCAACACTCTTACCTTCCCATTCGGTGTCCTTTACAAGCGAACCAAGTGTATTTACGTAGTTCTGCAGGTGCTTACCATAGTGGAAATTAATTGTTTGTTCGCTGATAACAGGCTCTAAAGCCGTTGTTGCATACGCCAATTTTGGCATTTCTATTTTCATCATGTCTTTGTCTTTTTAAATGTTTCTTACTATTAATAATCTCCTTTCATCATCCCGTTTGGGATTCTTTTTTTCTGTTGCAAAGTTAGTAAATCAGAATGATTTCTCCAATCGAAAAAATTTATTAAGCAATAGATAAAGGCCGTTTTTTTGGCTCACGATGTAGGGCTGATGATGGTGCTGAAAAATGCAGAAAACCCCGACTACAACGTGTGTAGCCGAGGTTTTCGCTTTGATTTTATGTCTTGTTTACAATCAAAAAAAGATTATGATGCAAACTTATTTTTTCCAAAAGTATCATCCAAGAACTTATAGAATGATTCATCTTCGCCAACGATTGTCTTCACAATCTTGCCATCAGGGCCTATAAGTATCTTGGTGGGGAAGCCTTGTATGCCATAGTCGGCAAGCACTTTACTACCTCTTGGGTTATAAACGTGGAGCCAAGGCAACTCATATTTCTTCACCGCCTCTTTCCATTTGGCTTCAGTATCATTGCAATCGATGCCTAAAATCTCAAACTTTCCGTCATATTTCTTATAATATTCCTTCATCTTTTGAATGCCACGGATGCACCAAATGCACCATGAGCCCCAGAAATCCAATAGCACATATTTGCCTTTTTAGACTTGCCAAAGAGAGTGGTTTGCCGTTGATGTCGTTGAGGGTAAAGTTAGGTGCCACGACACCTGCAGCCTGAGCAGCCTTTGATTTGGCTTCAGCCTCAGCCTCATCTTTATAGGCTTTGACCACCTTTTTGATAGTAGTTTTTCATTCGTCCGTTCTTAACGGTGTTGGAAAGATAGGAGATTCCCTCTTCAATCTGGTCCTTTCCGAGCGTCACAGCGGCTACAGCGCTGGCCTCCCCAACTGGCGTGTTTCTTGATGAAGTCAAAGATAGCGTCGTTGATTTTCTTTTCATACATAGGCGCTTTTGCCTCATATTCGTCCATCACCTTTGAGCGTTCTTCACCTGCTTTGAGGCGTTTTTGAAAGACTTTCTGTAAAGGTATCCAACTCCTTTTGAGTCGATGCGAGCTGTCGATTGAGTTGACCGAGCTGCTGATAGAACTTTGTTCCACTAATCTGATAGTCTGTAACGGCGTCGCCTTTTAGTTCAGCTGTCTCCCCCGGTACAGCCACAATCTTGAGTTGTTTGTTGTCTTTCCGGTGCAAAGTGCTCATAGATACCAAGTAGATATCTTTCGGTTCGTCTACCTTAATCGTAGTAGTGAACTTGCCATTCTTTACGAGTATTGTGTCGCGTTGAAACTCAAAACCATTTGGAATCATGGCCACTACTGTGTCACCAAAGTCTTTTAGTTCGCCCTTCAGCGTGAAAACATCGTCTGCTGCAAAGGCTCCTTGCGCGGCAAACAATAGTGATAATGCTGCAATTGTTTTCTTCATATCCCTTTGTTTAATGTTGTTATGTTGTCCAAACGAAAGCCTTCATCGCCAAGGATGAGGCATATCTTACGCTAAAAATATAAAATAAAGGTGTTAGAAATGTTATCCTTCACCTTTATTTTTAAGTATTTTTATTTCTTCTTTAGGGCGTCTTCTGCCCAGCCTTCTTCGTTGAAATCGGGCTCTTCTCCTTTGAATTTAAATGGTTTTTCCCGCCAATAAGACTGCGCCAATCGGTTTCATCTTCGTGTGTGTTTCGACGTCCTCGACCTTGTCGTTCGCCGTTATCTCTGCGGCTTGTTCGCGTTGTTTTACCTCCGCGTTCGCCTCTACCCGTGCGGCCGTTACTGCGTCCGTGTCCGGCTTTCTTCAGCGTCGTTACATCTCACTTCGCGTCCTTTATACGTGGTACCATTAAGGGCTTTCATCACCTTTTGTGCGTCGTCTTCGGGCACTTCGATATAAGAGAACTTCTGCAATAAGTCAATGTGTCCCACCTCTTGACGCCCATGAACGTGCTTGTTGAGGTATTGCATGATCTCACCGGGATAGAAACCATCACTCTTTCCAAGGTTAATGAAGAGACGACGGAAGCCTTCTTCGGCCACGTGTTGACGTCGTCCGTTGCTCACTTTGCCACGCGTGTTGCGCTCACCACGCTCACTTCGGCTTCCTTTTCCAGCCACTGGCTTCTCTATTTCGGGTGCATGCTGATAGTAATCTAAGAAGCGTCCGAAGGTAACGGTTACCATTTTTCTTGATAATATCCTCCTTATCTACATACTCAAACTGACGCATAATATCGGCCATGTAGGGGGCAATCTGGTCCTCGTCAACATCGGTTTTCATGATGTCGTCCATCACTTTGAAAAGCTGTTTCTTGCAAATCTCTTCAGACTTTGGCAGTTCTCCGTCGATAAAGTCTTTTGCCTATTTGCTTCTCTATCTGTCTAACCTTCCACTTTTCCTTTATATGTATGATGCTGATTGAAGTTCCTTTCTTCCCCGCACGACCCGTTCTACCACTTCGATGCGTATAGCTTTCGATGTCGTCAGGCAGTCCGTAGTTGATGACATGCGTCAAATCGTCTACGTCAAGCCCACGAGCGGCAACGTCAGTAGCTACAAGTAATTGCACCGTATGCTGGCGAAACTTCTGCATAGTGAGGTCGCGCTGCTGCTGACTCAAGTCGCCATGCAAGGCTTCGGCATTATAACCATCTTTGATTAGCTTATCGGCCACTTCCTGAGTTTCGGCTTTTGTGCGGCAGAAGATAATGGCAAAGATGCGTGGATGGAAATCAACGATGCGCTTAAGTGCCAGATATTTGTCCTTAGAATGTACGAGATAATAAATGTGGTTGACGTGTTCGGCACCCTCGTTACGGCTTCCTACAACCATCTCCTTATAGTCGTGAAGATAGCTTTTGGCCACTTTCTCCACCTCACGGCTCATCGTTGCCGAGAAGAGTAGGGTGTTACGGTCTTCTGGAAGCTGTTCAAAGATGGCGTTGATACTATCAGAAAATCCCATGTTTAGCATCTCATCGGCCTCGTCAAGAACGATATTGTTGACCTTTTCGAGTTCCATCACACCGCGATTAATTAGATCTACGAGTCTGCCGGGCGTCGCAACAATGACTTGAGTGCCATGTTTTATCGCACGAATCTGCGGCCGTATGTCCGCACCTCCATATACAGGCACGATGTGCATGCCGTCAATATATTTGCTAAAGTCTTTCAAGTCGTCGGCAATCTGAACGCAAAGTTCGCGTGTCGGACTAAGAACAATAGCTTGGGTGGCACGATCTTGCGCGTTGACCTTCTGCAAAAGAGGCAGTCCAAAGGCTGCCGTCTTGCCCGTACCCGTCTGTGCTAATGCGATAACATCATTTTTTTGTTACCCAACAAATAGGGGATAACTTCTTCTTGAACAGGCATCGGATGTTCGAAAGCCTAATTCCTCAATGGCGCGTCGAATGTTCTCGTTTCACGCCTAATTCTTCAAATGTTTTTCAATCTTTTTCCTTATTAAATGTGGAGGTACAACGCCCTCCCAGCCATTTAATTTGGGCGCAATTCCTCCTAAATACATGGGAGTTGATTATCTATATTTAACCCCAACTCCCTCAAAGTTGCCTGCAAAGGTAATGATAATCAATGAATAACACGAAAAGAAAAAGCGTAAAAAGCATAATAGAAAGGAGGGAAAAAGCAGTCGCCCTCCCACCCCCATTTCGTGCTGAATTCTTCGCCTTTTTCGCATCCCATTTTCCAGCCCCTTGCGCTCCCCGTTTCATAGTTTTTACAAACAGCAACCTATGGTTCATCGAAGAGGAGGAGAGAAATTGGCCTCAGAAATAAAGGGGATGCTAATGGATTTCATTAGAGGTGTCCACACACTTGATTTTAGAAGGTAAAATGATTTGTGCCATATTATCGTGTGATTTGATGTATTTTATATGGTGAAATGCAGCAAATTGTTCAACCCATTTGCACCAAATTATTTTTATCATTGATTATCGTTGAATGAATAATAAAAAAATAATTTAGAATAGTCATGCGATAAAAAAATTTTTATGCCAATGAATAGTGTTATAGCGCACAACGCCGCAGGTGTTATGCCGATATTCCAATGAATACATCCGCAATTATGAGATGTTATAATTGTATATCGTCGTAAATGTTATGTCAATATTTCCATGAACACATTGCCCAGGGTGAATGTTACAACGATGCAACGCTGTAAGCGTTGTACTTTTTGATAGCCCAGGGTTGGCGAGCGAAAGCGAAGGCTACCCTGGGTCATTTGCCGATGGAGGGAACAACGCTGTAGGCGTTGTACCTTTATTCCTCGGCTTTATATCGCGGCATTCCACGCAGAAAACGTACAACACCTACGGCGTTGACCTTTTCACTACACATATAACCCAGGGTAGGCTAACGCCAACCCAGGGCTATCATAGGTACAACGCCTTCAGCGTTGAACTTGAATGGTATTATAATCTGCGTCAAATGGTCACATGTTTTGCCGTATTTTACACGATAAAAATGACGCAAATTGTTTTTATATTTAATAATCAATATTATCACCACCCCAATTAACCCCAAAACAACTCCCTCCATTTGCATGACTAACTACTCCCCTCCCTCTTCGGGGAGGGGCTGGGGGAGAGGCTTTGTTTGCCTTACACTATTACACCTTTCATTATCAACCACGTCACCCTCATAATTGTTTCCCCACGCAACTCGGTACGAGTTGTTCTTTTGATAGCCCGGGGTTGGCGAGGAACGAGCCTACCCCGGTGAACGTTCGCAGGAGATGCAACGCCGTAGGTGTTGAGCTTTTTCTGTAAAGGCATGCTTACAATGGAACCTTTTATGACAAATTAATCAAAAAAAGCACAACACCTATGGCGTTGTTCCACGCAAACCATACATTAACCCAGGGTAGCCTACACTATCGTTTGGCAACCCTGGGCTATCAAAAACGCAACACCTACGGCGTTGAAACATTCATTTTATAATACAATTGATGGCAACATACGAATAAATAAATAGCAAAATGCGCCAATATCCTAATGAACACATCGCTCATGATGAATGTTCTCACCACGCAACTCGGTACGAGTTGTTCCTTGATAGCCCGGGGTTGGCGAGAAACGAGCCTACCCCGGGTCAACGTTCGCAGGAGATTCAACGCCATAGGTGTTGAGCTTTTTCCGAGAAGGCACGCTCACAATGAACCCTTTTATGGCGGATTAATCAAAAAAGCGCAACACCTACGGCGTTGAAAACGTACATTTTGTAATACAATTAATACCAACATACGAATAAATAAATGGCAAAATGCGCCAATATCCTAATGAACACATCGCTCATGGTGAATGTTATAACGATGCAACGCCGTGTATTTAATGCTAATACTTCTATGGATATATCTACCATGATGACTGTTCTCATCTCGCAACCCGGTACGAGTTGTTCTTTTTGATAGCCCGGGGTTGGCGAGGAACGAGCCTACCCCGGGTCAACGTTCGCAAGGAGATTCAACGCCGTAAGTGTTGAGCTTTTTCCGAGAAGGCACGCTTATAATGAAACATTTTATGGCAAATTAATCAAAAAGCGCAACACCGATGGCGTTGTTTCCCACAAACCATGCATTAACCCAGGGTAGCCTGCACTATCGTTTGGCAACCCTGGGCTATCAAAAACGCAACACCTATGGTGTTGAAACGTGTGTTTCATGGTGTGATTAACGTCTATACACATATGGATTAATAGCGGATTACGCTTAGAAAGCGTAACACTTATGGCGTTGAAACATTCATATCATGGTGTGATTGACGGCAATATACGCATGAATAAATGGCGGATTACGCTTAGAAAGCGTAACACTGATGGCGTTGAAAAGAATCAGTTACAAAATGAGATGGGAGGAAACACGGCGTGATATGTGTGGAAACACAACGCAATATTTATTATTTTAAGAGGTAATTCACGGCAAATCGTGCGATGAAATGACGCAAGTGGCGTCGTGGTTAAGGCTTTCTATTCCTCCTACATTCCTCCAATATCTCTATCAATTCATCAACTTTCGTGGCACGAAGCATGGCAATGCGTGTTGACTTAAAGTCGGGAATGCCTTTGAAAATGGGGCTGGAGGCAAGGTGACGACGCGTGTGAATGATGCCCCGATACTCATCAATGCGCTCAACATTAATGCGGAGTTGCTCTTCAAGAATATCGATTTTATCATCAAGAGTAAGGGCAGTTGACGGCGTGTTATCAATGTAATCACGCATCTCTTTGAATACCCATGGGCGGCCAAAGGTGGCACGTCCCACCATGACGGCATCGACTCCATAGTCATCAAAGGCGCGTTTGGCCTCCTCAGGTGTGGTGATATCGCCATTGCCAATTATGGGAATATGGATTCGTGGATTGCGTTTCACCTCACCAATCAAGCTCCAATCGGCTTCACCTGTATACATTTGGGCTCGTGTGCGGCCATGAATCGTGAGGGCTTTAATCCCACAATCCTGTAGTTGTTCGGCCAGTTCGGTGATAACAAGACTATCATTATCCCAGCCCAAACGCGTCTTTACAGTCACTGGAGTACTAACAGCTTGCACCACGTTTCGAGTGATATCAAGTAATAAAGGGATGTTGCGCAACATACCAGAACCAGCCCCTTTACCGGCTACTTTCTTAACAGGACAGCCGAAATTCAAGTCAATCAAGTCGGGGTTTACACGTTCAACGATGCGCGCAGCCTCAACCATTGACTCCACATCTCGGCCGTAAATCTGAACTCCAACGGGTCGTTCGGCGTCGTTGATTGACATCTTATCAAGGGTTGATTTGATGCTTCTTATGATGGCATCTGCCGATACAAACTCGGTATATACCATGGCTGCACCATAGCGTTTGCATAGCATTCGGAAGCCAATATCCGTCACATCTTCCATCGGAGCGAGGAAAAGTGGACGCTCACCAAAGTCTAATTTGCCTATCTTCATACGCCGGCAAAGTTACAAAATATATTCTATCCCAGCAAATGATAGCTGCCTCCGGCCAATGCTTTGACTACACCTTTCATCTCAAGGGTAAAGAGAAGGGCGGTGAGTCGGGCGATAGGAAGATTTGTTTTGACGGCAAGAAGATTGATTTGTTGGTCATTTTCTTGTTGGAGTGCAGTCACAACAAGTTGTTCTTCATTGCTAAGTTCGGGGAAAAGTTGGCGTTCTATGCCTTCGTTTCGGGCGCGATTGAGCATATTATCCTGCCATCCCATGGCATTGACAAAGTCGAAAGCCGACGTGATGAGCATGGCTTTATTGTCACGAATGAGGTGATTACAGCCCTCACTTGCAGTCGCTCCGACGGCTCCGGGAAAGGCAAACACGTCACGATTATATTCATTTGACAGACGAGCGGTTATCAAAGCACCGCCATGAGAGGCACTTTCCACGACAACACAAGCGTCACTCATGCCAGCAACGATACGGTTTCGGCGCACAAAATTCTGTTTATCGGCGTTGGTATTTGTGGCATATTCAGTGAGTAATCCACCTTGAATGAGCATCCGTTTTGCCGTGTCTCGGTGGGCATTAGGGTAGAGTGTATCGAGCCCATGGGCTAAAACAGCGATGGTTTCAAAGCCATTTTCGAGTGCCATTCGATGGGCATTGATGTCTATACCATAGGCAAGTCCGCTCACAATCAATGTGTCTGGGCAGAGGGTTCGTAGGTCGTTCATGAACCGGCGGATAAGATCTTGGCCATAGAGGGTGGCTCTTCGCGTGCCAACAACACTGACAACGTGAGCTGCATTGAGGTTGGCTGTGCCCTGATAGAATAGCACAAGCGGTGCGTCGCAGCACTCACTGAGGCGTCGTGGATATCGTTCATCACCTAAACAAAGCACATCTATGCCGTGCGTTTCAGCCCAATCAAGTTCGGCATCAGCCCATTTCTGCAAGCCACTAAGGTCTTGAAAGGCTTCAACAAGACGCTGTGAAGCATCTGGGATGAGTGTACGTATGTTGCGATGTTGTGCGATGATGGGGAGTCGCTTCACCCACTCGGCGATACACTTCGAGGATTCCTGCAAGATGATAGAAGCCAATGCGTGAGAGCATTAGCATGTTTCGTTGTTCTGTTCTGTCAATCATGGTAAAGGCTTTTTCTATTCTTCGGATTGCAGGAAAGGTGCAAATGCTCGGTCATAGTCTTCGCTATTGCCGAGTCGTCCGTTGATTAAACAAACAAGTTCTACGTCAGCATGGAAGCAAAGTCGCTCGTCGTTAGCTCGGAAAAATGTCATGTGTGAAGATGTAACGCACGCCTTGTTTGCGCAAGTTCATACGTGAGATGAACTCGTCATCACAGCGTAGTGGCGTCTTATAAGCTAACTGCATGCGAGCCACAACGGCATCAACGCCCTTCTCATGCATCTCTACAAAGCTCAAGCCGGCATGCTTTAAGAAGCGGTGTCTGGTATGTTCCGTGTAGTGAAGATAGTTGGCATTGTTGACAATTCCTTCGATATCACACTCATAATCGCGTACTTCCATGCGCGTTTCAAAGATGTATTTGCTCATTGTTTTTCGTTTTAAGTATTCATAACCAATCCCTGCATCTCAGGCAATTCTTCCTGTCGCAGTATTCATTTTTTTCAGTTGTATCAGCGCCTGAGAGTCGCCTGCATGTGCCACCTCTAAACTGCAATCACGCCACATTCTGACGATATGATTGTTCTCTGGACGCAGTTGTTCGAGGAAGTCGAAAGCCCTTTCGCAGAGTGACTCCTTGCAGATGTGGCGACCATAGGCAAACAACATTGGGATAACGGTATTGATAACCAGCAGTTGAAGCGAAGCCGTTGACAGCTGTTTCTCGCTAACTTCGCTCGCAACCCCAAAGCTATAATGCGTTTGCCAATAAAGCGTTACGCAACTTTTCAAGCACTTCATGGCCTCCTTTACAGTCTGACAATCGAGCACATGGCTTAAACTGATTTGCCCAGTAGCATAGAGTCGCGCCAACTGTACTATGCGAATATGGGGAAAGTTCTGTGGTCTGAGCCGCAAAAAACGCCATAAATGGTGGTCAATAGGATTCAAACCGAACTTATGTTTCAGGTAAAGATACTCGTGTTGCAACTTAGAAAAGTATCCGTCGGCAAGCACTTCGTCTCGGTGACACGCTGAAACGGCATCAAGATTAAGTAGTCCTGCCTGCCCCAAGAACATCGCTTCAACCTGAAAAAGATTGTCCCTATGGTGCGCAACCGCTTGAGTGGCAGACACATTGCCCATTGTTCGAAGGCATCTCCATTGATTCCAAACCCATAATTGCGTGCCAACGTAACGAAAAAAACGCTGCTTTCCCACGAGCCATCGCAAGCCTCAGCACGTTGTGCAATGGCTTTGGTCTTCTGCTCAAGTCGCTCTGTTTGCAAGGCTGAAAGCCATGAAGTCATTGTCAAACGACTTAGTCCTGGGATGATCTTATGACATGGAGGATAGGCATCAGAGGCCAATAACTCCTCGTAATGTTGCATGACATGAGGCGGTACTTCGAGTTCTATTTGGGGCAAGATGTCACCTTTTTGCGTCGCCACTACAGTGTCAATGCAACCACATACGTGCAGAATGACGTTATTGTAACGGGCATCTTGTTCATGTTTATGAACGTACCAATCACTCGCTTTATTGTGAATCTCGACGTTACCAACCCATAATGTGCCTCCAATCTTTACCTTGGCATTGAAAAAAATCAGGGGCCAGCGTTATGGTTATGCAAGCCAGAATCAATTACTTCTACAGCCTCTCCGTCGGCTGTTTTTAGTGGTTTTAGCGGGAACATCTTGTGTTTCCATACGTAATGCAGGAGTTGTTCCATGATACTTTCAGGTTAATGGTTTGCTAAAATGCCTGTGAAGAGGAGCAAAAGTGAATGAATCCACAAGCTCATACACACCATTTATTTTTTTCCACAAAAAAATACAAAAAAACTAATAAAACCATAGACTTTTTCAGAGATTATGCGTCAAATAACTATAAAAATCAGCAGATAAATTATTAACTTTGCCGCATATATAACAATGTGAAAAGAATCCCTTCGTTCTACTTTGCAGTGGGAATCATCAAATTCTTTGCCCTGTATTGACGAAAAAGGACAGGCTTTTTGCATCAATAAAAGAAACATTTAACACAGTAAAACATGAGAATAGCATTGATTGGTTACGGCAAAATGGGACACATGATCGAGGAGATTGCCCTACAACGTGGCCACGAAATTGTATGTAAAATCGATGCCGACAACCAACAAGACTTTGATTCTGACGCCTTCGCTTCAGCCGATGTAGCCATCGAATTTACTAATCCCACGGCAGCATACGGCAATTATCTCAAGGCGTTTAGTCACAATGTAAAGGTTGTCAGCGGTTCAACGGGGTGGTTGAAAGACCATAAAGCCGACGTTGAAGCATTGACAAAAGATGGTAAGCAAACGCTCTTTTGGGCCAGTAACTTCTCGATTGGTGTGGCAATCTTTAGCGCAGTAAACCGCTATTTGGCTAAGATTATGAACCAATTTCCCCAATATGACGTTACGATGGAGGAGGTTCACCACGTGCATAAACTTGATGCACCCTCTGGAACGGCTATAACTTTGGCCGAAGAGATTATTGATCACCTTGACAGAAAAAGACAAATGGGTGAAAAGGATTGCAGCATCATGCCGACGGAACTGAAGAGGGAAGCAATGCCGTTGCAGTCAATGAACTTCCTATTTCAAGCTATACGTCGCGATGAAGTACCAGGCATTCATAGCATCAGTTACGACAGTGAAGCCGATAAAATCACAATAACACACGATGCACACAGCCGAAAAAGGATTCGCACTTGGAGCGGTCTTAGCGGCTGAATACACAAAAATCACTCGGGATTGCTAACCACAAGCGACCTCTTTAAATTCTAAATACGATGATAGATAAGGAAAAAAGCCAAGATCAACCCACGCGTACAGTGGGCTAAGTTTATTGCTGTGATGGTCTGCTATCTGCTGTTTCTCTTTTTGGGTTGGCAGCTGGTGGGGACTAATTATAGTGCCTTTCATTTACGATGTCTATATATCTAAGAAGATCAAATGGCAGTGGTGGAAAGATGCCGAGGGTCCAACACGCTTCATCATGGGCTGGGTTGACGCTCTCGTTTTTGCCTTAGTAGCCGTTTATTTCATTAACTTATTCTTCTTCCAGAACTTTGTTATCCCATCAAGTTCACTCGAAAAGAGTCTCCTAACGGGTGATTATCTCTTCGTAAGTAAGTTAAGTTATGGCCCACGTATCCCTCGAAACACCACTCACAATGCCGCTAACCCAGCACACACTCCCCGTGGTTAACACGAAGAGTTACCTCGATTGGCCGCATTGGGACTATCGACGTGTGAAGGGATTAGGCAATGTTAAGCTCAACGATATAGTCGTTTTCAACTATCCTGCGGGTGATTCTCTCTGCTCAGCTGACGCATATCAGGAGCAAGATTATTATGCTCTTTGCTCGTATATCGGCAAGAGTTTGATGACGGCTCAAGGCTTTCAACAACCCGATCTCAAAGCAATGAACCCCATAGAACAGCGAAATTATCTTGAGAAAGTTATCGCTATGGGACGCAAATACATTAGAAACAATCCCGGAGAATATGGCGAAGTCATTACCCGACCAACCGATCGTAGAGAGAATTATGTAAAGCGTTGCGTGGGACTTCCTGGCCAAACGCTGCAAATCAAGAATCGAATCGTCTACTTAGATGGTAAGCCCAACAAAGAGCCTGATAACGTTCAATACACCTATTACGTTAAACTCAAGAGCCAAATGCCTACAGAACTCATGGACGAATTAGGCATATCGAATGAGGATATGGCCAGCTTGAACCAGAATGGCTACCTCCCTTTGACAAAAGAAGGCTGCACAAACACTTGCTAAACACAAAGAACTTGTGGCAAGCATACGCCTCAACACCGACGCGCAAACAGGCGACTTGTATCCTCTCGACGCTTATACGGGTTGGACACGCGACAACTATGGTCCGATATGGATACCGAAAAAGGGAGCTACTGTGCAACTAAACATGAAGAATATCGCTATCTATGAGCGACCAATTCAAGTCTATGAGCACAACGATTTGAAGGTAAAGAACGGACAAATCTATATCAATGGACGACTCGCTCACACGTATACTTTCAAGATGAACTACTATTGGATGATGGGCGATAACCGTCATAACAGCGCCGATTCTCGCTATTGGGGCTTCGTGCCTGAAGACCATGTGGTCGGCAAACCAATCTTCATCTGGTGGAGTCACAACCCTGATCATCCGGGCTTTAGTGGCATCCGTTGGCATCGTCTCTTTAATATTGTCGATCATATCAAATAAAATCAAATCATAAAAAACCCCTTTTCGCATGATGCCGGCCTTGCAGTCGGCCTTGCAGAAAGGGGCTTTTAACATGCGGCAACTACGTGCTTGGTTCATAACGCTTGGGGTTGCACTGCTTATAGTGATAGCCGTGCGCACCTATGTCTTTTGCCATCTATCGTGTCCCGGCAGCCTCGGTGCTGCGTCAAGGCGACCGAATCATGGTGAACATGCTGGCACATGGCGATTATAAACGGGGCGAATTGGTGGTCTTTGGCAAGCAGATGAAGCGGTTAGGACGCATCAAAGCTGTGCCCGGAGACACTATAATCGTGAGCAAAAAGCAATTTGTTATCCCTATGGTTTGTTGCAAAAAATGCCGCTGTGAGCACTGTTTTGCCTATCTTGTAAACACGGGTGACGGACAAACGCTTGTGCCTTATCACGACATTATCGGCCCCGCCATGCGCTTGTTCTACCTCCCCTTCTGACAAACGCCCCACACATTAACGCTCAAAAGCACTCGAACAGTGAAAACAGCCCTACTTTCTTCTACATATTTCGGACCCATTCAATGGTATCAAAAGCTGCATCGTTATGACGAATGTCTTATCGAATGCCACGATAACTTTGTCAAACAAACTTATCGTAACCGCTGTGTCATCCCAACAACCAATGGCGTTCAGGCGCTCTCTATCCCTGTAACTTGTCCTGATGGCTATCAACTTTCAAAGACACCGATGCAAGATATCCGCATCTCTGACCATGGAAACTGGCGCCATGTGCATTGGAATGCACTCTGCTCTGCCTATGGAGAGAGTCCGTTTTTATGTATTATGAAGATGATCTGCGCCCTTTCTTTGAACAAAAATGGACGTTTCTCATCGACTTTAATATGGCTATCACGGAAAAAATGATTGAGTTGTTGGATATTCAACCCTCTATCCGCCTAACCGATTCTTTTGTTCCGCTGACTCCTTCCACTGACAATAGCGCTGCTTCCCACGTCTTCGACGACTTCCGCGATGTCATCCGACCGAAGCATCCCGGTCCCGATACCCACTTTTCTCCCCGTCCTTACTATCAAGTTTACCAGCAAAAAGCATGGCTTTCAAGCCAATATGAGCATCCTCGACCTACTATTTAATGAAGGCAATGAGGCCGTGTTGTGGTTGTAGGAAGGGGGAAATAGGAGGGAATAAAGCCTCAATCGCAACGCTGTTTGTAATAGACGATAGAGCGGGAAAGCTCACCCTCAGCCCCTCTCCGAAGAGAGGGGAGTGATATGTTCGCGATTGGCGTGTGATTATAGCGTAATTTTTTTCTAATAAATGGAAACTAATCGGGAGCGAAATGTTTTGCGATTGGCGTGTCGTTATAGGCAAAAACCTGATTTATGATGATTGATATTATTTTATGGTTTAGTATCAACAGCGTCATAAATCCTAATTCATTCTCAAACAAGCTCCCTTTGTTTTCCGGGGCTAACTACCCTCCCTCTCTTCGAAAACTCATAGGTCGTTGTTTCTGGAGTTTGCGAAACGAGGAGAGCAAAAGATTGGAAGTGCAGCCCCTATCTCTATTGTACCATCAACGGCAAACATAAAACGAGGAGAACAAGTAGGTGAAAGTGCGTCCCCGTTTGCGTCATTTCATCGCGTAATTTGCCGTAAATTGCTTCTAAAATAATAAATATCGCGTTGTGTTTCCACACATCTTATTTTGTAAATAATTCCTTTTCAACGCCATCGGTGTTACGCTTTCTAAGCGTAATCCGCTAATAATCTCCTTGCTATAACCATGCTTTCTCGGAAAAAGCTCAACACCCTACGGCGTTGAATCTCCTTGTGGATGCTCACCCGGGGTAGGCTCGTTCCTCGCCAACCCCGGGCTATCAAAAACACAACTCGTACCGAGTTGCGAGATGAGAACATTCATCATAGTGGATGTATTCATTGGAATACTGGCATAACACCTGCGGCGTTGTGCGCTATAACACTATCCATTGGCATGAAAATTTTTTTATTGCGTGACTATTTCAAATGATTTTTTTATTATTCATTCAACGATAATTCATGATAAAAATCGTTTGGTGCAAATGGTTGAACAATTTGTGTCATTTCACCGCACAAAATACATCAAATCACACGATAATATGGCGCAAATCATTTTGCCTTCTAAAATCAACTGCGTGGGCACCTCTGATGAAATCCAAAATCATCAGAAAGATACCGCCCAGACTAAGATAGCACACTGCATGGGTACCTCTAATGAAATCCAATATCATCTAACGGATTCCATGCCAAAAGAAGTTAGGAACTGCGTGGCCACCTCTAATGAAATCCAATATCATCCCCTTTGTTTCTTAGGCTAATACCTCTCCTCCTTTCTTTCGAGAAGCCATTGGGTTGCCGTTTGTGAAACCTATAAAACAGGGAAGCGCAAGGGGCTGGAAATGGGAGGAAAAAGGGCGAAGAATCCAGCATGAAAATGGCGGTGGGAGCGGCATCTTTTTCCTACAAAAAACAAGGACATCTGTTACAAACAGATGTCCTTATACGCTTCAAATATATGTGTTATGGTAGCTAATGCAGTGTCAAATTGTTATAAAAGACGATGCAGCGGATCACTCCGCTGCTCATCACTCATAATGTTGTAAGAGCCGACTTTGGCTGAATTATACTAATATAGTCCAAATGTTATTGAGTATCAAGGCGCTCCTTTCTTACTCCTTTCACTTGATGTTTGTCGTGAAAGACATTGCAAAAGATAGAAAATCTCTATCCCTTTAGCAATCGAAAAAAATATATTAAGTCATTGATAAAAACTATAACTATAAGATAAAGTATTGTAAATCAGCTGGTAATCATTATTGAAATAGTGATATATTTCTATGAAAACTTTTGTTTTTCTTGATTACTTCAACTTGTTGTTTGCGATTTATTCTCTGTTGGATGAGGCCGACTTCTCTCGTTTAATGCATCAAAACAGCAGGTAAAGAATGAAGGTTGAGGCTTATAAGCGTATGCTTATGCGAGCATTTTCCCTTCGTTTTGGCTCATGAAGTGAGGTGGTTTATGCGCAGAAGGATGAGTGAAAAACCTGAAGAAAGCATGGGAATGTTACAATTTTTTTGTGTAAGTTTGCAACACGATATCATTTTTTTCTCACTTATGATGACATTAGAGTTTATCTTACGAATCTTTGTTGCTGCCGTGTTAGGAGGACTCATTGGACTCGAACGAGAGTATCGCGAGAAGGCGGCAGGACTACGTACTCATTTCTTGGTTGCACTCGGTTCGGCCCTCTTTATGATTATATCGGCCCATGGTTTTGACGGCATATTGAAGGATCCTAACATGCGTCTTGATGTGTCACGCATAGCTGCTCAGGTGGTGTCGGGCATTGGTTTTATTGGTGCCGGGACGATAATCTTTCAGAAAAAAATGCTGTGCGTGGACTGACCACGGCAGCCGGAGTGTGGGTTACTGCGGCAATAGGGCTTGGGCTGTGGAGCCGGACTTTACGTGCTCTCGGCAGTGGCAACGGTGCTCGTTCTCATGGGAATGGAAGCGTTCAACTATGTGCTTCGTCATCTCGAACACCATCATGCGAAGAATGAAGACAAGGCGTTGGCAGACGAAACGCCACAAAACAATAAACAATGAAAATGAAAAGACACCGACTTGTGAGTCGCCTTGCGTGCCTGTTGCTGTTGTCATGCAGTGTGATTTCGGTCGAAGCTGCGCAGAAAGAAAGTCAGACGGCGCGGAAATTAGCGCGCGAAGGCTATGTGAACATCCGTGAGGTTGATCCGTCAATCCATGTGAGTTTGATGTATGGAAGGGCTGATAACTTCTGCGGAGTAGTGCTATATGACGACCTCAAAGAAGCCTTTTTGCATCCCGAAGCCATGGCCGCATTGAAGAAAGCACAGGCATATTTGAAGCAGTTACGCCCCGATTTGAGTCTGAAAGTCTATGATGCGGCTCGCCCGATGCATATCCAACAGAAGATGTGGGATAAGGTGAAACACACCGAAAAGGATATCTATGTGTCGAATCCAGCCCATGGTGGTGGCATGCATAATTACGGAATGGCAGTTGACATCACGCTTTGTACGCTGAAAGGTGACACACTCGACATGGGAACAAAAATCGATTATATGGGCCGTGCCGCCCATATCGACCATGAAGACCGCTTGGTTGAGGAGAAGAAAATCAGCAAGAAAGCGCGTGAAAACCGCCAGTTGTTGCGCAAAGTCATGCGATATGGCGGATTCATTCCACTCAGAACAGAGTGGTGGCACTTTAATAAATGTTCGCGTGCAACGGCAAAGAAGTATTATAAAGTCATCCCATAAGTTTATGATGCACGACAAAAGGCAGCACAAAGCAGTTTGCCTTGTGTCGCGGAATGTTATCGCTTAGCAATGAATACAGCCACGTTTCATACGCCAACACCGCACAGACGATGTGCGCATCTTAGCCCTTCAAGCTCGTCGATGGCCTGAAGTTGACATGGCTTTTGCCCTTTCTCAGATACAGGGATGGCAGACAGCGCGTCAGAAACTGCCTGAATGGGCAAGGCGAGATGACGTGTGGTTTCCTCCTCATTTGTCGTTAGAACAATGCTCAAGTGAAGCCTCTGCGCGTTATAAATGCAAGGTAGTGGAGCGGTTGTTAGCAGCAGATGAGCGGCAGAAAGGCACGTTAGTAGACCTCACTGGAGGCTTCGGCGTGGACTTTTCTTACATGGCTCGGCTGTTTGAAAAGGCTGTATATGTGGAGCAACAAGAGCGCCTTTGTGAGGTGATGCGCCACAATGCAGCGTGTTTCGAACTACAGCAGGCAGAGATAGTAGAGGGGGATGGTGTTGCCTATCTTCGCGAACAGCAAGACCGAGTCGCACTCGTTTACTTGGATCCTGCCCGCCGTGATGCGCATGGGAGTAAGACTTATGCCATTAAAGACTGCTCGCCCGATGTGGCTACACTTAGTGATGAACTTGTGGAAAAGGCGCAATGGGTTATGATTAAGCTATCGCCGATGCTCGATTGGCATGCAGCTGTGGAGGAGATGAAATATGTTTCAGAGGTTCATATCGTGAGTGTTGGAGGCGAATGTAAGGAACTTTTGCTCATTCTACGACAGGAAGCGTGTGATGAAAAGCGCCTGTATTGTGTGAATGATGACGATGTTTTTGCGTGTGCTTTCAATCAGATTGCTACCCCAGTAACCATGGTTGACAACCTCAGTTCGGCTCGTTGGCTCTATGAACCCCATGCCTCACTGATGAAAGGAGGCTGTTTTTGGCGAGCTGGCTGAACGTTATGGAGTAAAAGGAGTGGGGCAGAACTCCCATCTGTTTGTGTCGGATAAGCGTGTGGAAGGCTTTCCGGGGCGAAGTTTTGAGATTCAAAGCATCATGTCGATGAACCGAAAAGAGGTGAAAACAAAGCTTGGCGGACTGACAAAAGCCAATGTGGCGGTGAGGAATTTTCCGTTGACTGTTGTCGAACTTCGGCGTCGTTTGCACTTGAAAGAAGGAGGAAATGATTATTTATTTGCCACGACTGTGGGGACAACACATACCTTAATATTATGCAAAAAACAAATGTAAATTTGGAATTATGACCAATTTTGGCTAATTTTGCATGTTTAGAAATAAAATGATAGATACAATGTCATCAGTTGAAATAAAGAAGGTAGAGAACAAAAAAGACTTAAAAACCTTCATCGATTTCCATTATGATCTTTACGAAGGAAATGAATATGATGCACCGACACTATTTAGTGACGATATGCATGTGCTTGATCCAAAGAAGAATGCGGCCTTTGAGTTCTGTGAAGCAGAGTTATATTTAGCTTATAAAGAAGGCAAATTGGTGGGCCGTGTGGCTGCCATCATTAACCACAAAGCAAACAAACAGTGGGATACAAAGGCTGTAAGATTTGGCTGGATAGACTTTATTGACGACATAGAAGTGAGCCGTGCATTGCTTGATGCAGTAGGAAACTATGGCAAAGCCCATGGTATGGACAACATCATTGGGCCGCTTGGGTTTACTGATATGGACCCAGAGGGAATGTTGACAGATGGTTTTGACCAGCTCGGAACTATGTCAACGCTCTATAACTACCCTTATTATCCGCGCCACATGCAGGAACTTGGCGGCTGGGAAAAGGACAATGATTATGTAGAATACAAGCTCATTGTGCCGAAAGAAATGCCAGAAAAGTATATGAAAGTGGCTCAGATGATTGAAAAACGCTATGATCTTCATGTGCGAGCAATGACAAGACGTGAGATCTTTAAGGACGGATATGGTCATAAAGTGTTTGAAGTCATCAACGAAACATTTAAGCATCTCTATGGCTATTCAGAGCTTTCAGATCGTCAGATAGACCAATATGTGAAGATGTATCTGCCCTTTGTTGATTTAAACTGGGTGCCGATAGTTGAAGATTGGAGTGTAACGCCCCATAAATTAGTGGGAGTTGGTATTACGATTCCTTCGTTGTCACGTGCATTGCAGAAGCTACACAGAGGCAGATTGTGGCCGTTTGGTTGGTGGGATATGCTTCGTGTGTTGAAGTTTCATAAGACAAAGATAGTCGATTTGTTGCTGATAGGCGTTCTTCCTGAGTATCGTGTGAAAGGCGCTAATGCCCTTTTGTTCTCTCATCTCATTCCTATTTATCAGAAATATGGAATAGAGTGGGGTGAAACCCATGTAGAAATGGAAACCAATGGCAAAGTACAATCGCAGTGGCAATACTTAGAAACCGTGCAACATAAGCGTCGTCGATGCTATAAAAAGCTGATTTAAGTGTTGCTGCGCCAGCCCTTTTTATGAAATAAAGAAAAACAAATATGCCTGAAAACGAAACGATAAATGAAGCTCAAAGCCGTCAACAAGAGCCGACGGTAGCCTATACAGACGATAATATCCGACATCTTTCGGATATGGAACACGTGCGAACACGCCCGGGAATGTATATCGGTCGTCTCGGCGATGGTAATCTTCCGGAAGATGGAATCTATGTATTGTTGAAGGAAGTTGTTGATAATTCAATCGACGAATTTAAGATGAAAGCCGGCGATCGCATTGAGATTGAGGTGGAAGATAACTTGTGTGTGAGTGTGCGTGACTACGGACGAGGCATTCCTCAAGGGAAGTTGGTTGAGGCAGTAAGCATGCTTAACACCGGTGGTAAATATGATTCGAAGGCTTTTAAGAAAAGCGTTGGTCTGAATGGTGTAGGTATTAAGGCGGTGAACGCATTGAGTTCACACTTTGAAGTAAAGTCATTTCGTGATGGGAAAGTACGTGAGTTGACCTTTGAAAAAGGCGTGAAACTCAATGATGTTACACTCGAAACAGACGACGAAAACGGTACTTTTATCTACTTCGAACCCGACAAATCACTCTTTAAAGACTATAGTTTCCACAACGATATTGTTGAGACTATGCTGCGCAATTACACCTATTTGAACAGTGGATTAACCATCATGTACAACGGACGTCGCATCAAAAGTCGGAATGGTTTGGCTGATTTGTTGAACGATACGATGACGAATGACGGCCTGTATCCTATTGTTCATATCGTGGGAGAAGATATAGAAATCGCCTTCACTCATACCAATCAATATGGTGAAGAGTATCATAGTTTCGTGAATGGTCAGCACACTACACAAGGTGGAACGCATCAAAGCGCATTCAAAGAACATATAGCTAAGACGATAAAGGAGTTCTATAATAAGAATTATGAGTATACCGATGTGCGCAATGGACTTGTAGCTGCCATCGCCATTAATGTCGAAGAACCCTGTATTTGAAAGCCAAACGAAGATTAAACTTGGTTCAACTCAGATGGCTCCTGATGGCGAAAGTATCAATAAATATGTAGGAGATTTCGTCAAGCAGAATGTCGATAATTATCTTCATATCCATCCAGACGTGGCGGAAGTCATTGAGAACAAGATCAAGGAAAGCGAGAAAGAGCGCAAAGCAATGGCTGGAGTTACGAAGTTAGCACGCGAGAGAGCGAAGAAAGCTAACCTTCATAATAGGAAGTTAAGAGACTGCCGTATCCATTTCTGTGATGCCAAAAACGATCGTAAAGAGGATAGTTCAATCTTCATTACTGAGGGAGATTCGGCCAGCGGAAGCATTACAAAGAGTCGTGATGTGAATACACAAGCGGTGTTCTCTCTACGTGGTAAGCCGCTGAATTCATTCGGATTAACGAAGAAAGTGGTTTATGAGAACGAAGAGTTCAACTTGCTTCAAGCCGCACTTGATATCGAAGACGGACTCGACAGCCTTAGATATAATAAGGTGATTGTAGCTACTGATGCCGACGTTGATGGCATGCATATCCGTTTATTGATAATAACTTTCTTCCTACAATTCTTTCCTGAGCTCATAAAGAAAGGCCATGTATACGTACTTCAAACGCCACTTTTTCGCGTAAGGAATAAGAGAACAAAGATTAAAAACAAACAAGTGATAGCCGAAGCTGACGCGCGTATGGATAAGAAAGAAAAGAAATCAGACTTTATTACGCTGTATTGCTATACGGAAGAAGAACGACTTAAGGCTATCAAAGACCTCGGTCCAGACCCTGAGATTACGCGTTTTAAGGGATTGGGAGAGATTAGTCCCGACGAGTTTGCACACTTTATAGGGCCTGATATGCGTTTAGAGCAGGTGACTTTGCACAAGAACGATCAGGTGGGGAAACTCTTAGAGTATTACATGGGCAAGAATACGATGGAGCGACAGAACTTTATCATTGACAATCTTGTTGTTGAAGAAGACCTTCCCGACATTGATTCTGAACCCTTTGGAATAAAGTTCTTGTGTCGTGAAAAGCCATAAAGTAGAATAAAAAATAAATCATAATGAAGAAAGAACTATATAAAACCGACCGCACTCATGCATTCCTTTATGGAATGACATGGGTGATTTTGTTTTTACTTTTATCGTTTCCTCAGTCGATAAAGGCACAGCAACTGAATTTTGGATACAATTCACCGATGCGCAAAAATAGTGCTTGCTGAGATGGCCATTACAAATCTCTATGTCGACAGTGTCGATGAAAAAGAAGCTTGTAGAAGATGGTATCCGTGGCATGATTGAGCAGTTAGACCCTCATTCTTCCTATTCAACGGCGAAAGAAACTAAGGAAATGAACGAGCCACTTCAAGGGTCGTTTGAAGGCATTGGCGTGCAGTTTAATATGGTGAAAGACACGCTTTTAGTCATTCAACCCGTAGTAAATGGCCCGTCAGAACGTGTCGGAATCTTGGCCGGCGACCGCATTGTGAGTGTCAACGACACGGCTATTGCAGGCGTAAAGATGTCAAAAGAAGACATCATGAAACGTCTTCGTGGGGCTAAGGGGTCAAAAGTCAGACTGGGAATTGTGCGCCGTGGTATTGCTGGCATACTCAAATTTACCGTTGTTCGCGATAAGATTCCAGTGAAAACTCTTGATGCTGCTTACATGATTCGCCCTCATGTGGGTTATATCCGCATAGGAAGTTTCGGCGTAACCACGTATAATGAGTTTATGAAAGCAGTCGAAACATTGAAGGCTTCAGGCATGAAAGATCTCATTCTTGACCTTCAAGAGAATGGCGGAGGCTATCTGATGGCGGCCGTACAGATTGCAAACGAGTTCCTGCATAATAGCGATTTGATTGTCTATACGCAAGGACGTAAGGTGCCACGACAGGACTATTGTGCCGATGGTAGTGGCAGATTACTTGATGGAAAGGTGTTTGTTCTCATCAATGAATACACTGCTTCAGCGGCTGAAATCGTTACGGGTGCAATACAAGATCAAGACCGTGGCACCGTGGTTGGCCGCCGTTCATTTGGTAAAGGCCTTGTACAGCGACCCATAGACCTCCCTGATGGCAGCATGATTCGACTCACCATAGCACATTATTTCACTCCTTCTGGCCGCTGCATACAAAAGCCTTACAAGAAAGGGGATGCCATTGACTACGCTATGGACATTGAAAAACGCTTCGAACATGGCGAACTTTATAGTGCCGACAGCATCCACTTTGCTGATTCTTTGAAGTATTACACGTTGCGAAAGCACCGCGTTGTTTATGGCGGTGGAGGCATTATGCCAGATGTTTTCGTGCCACTTGACACGACGCAATATACGAAATTCTTGCGTCAGATGGCTGCACGCAGCTATATCATCAACGCTAATCTCAAATACATTGATGTCAATCGGAAACAACTGAAGAAGCAGTTTGCAACGTTTAATGACTTTAATGCACGCTTTGAAGTACCCCAATCGTTGATTGACGACGTAGTCCAGGCGGCAGAAAAAAAGACAAGATTAAGCCTAAGGATCAGCAGGAGTTGCAGGGCCACATTGCCTCAACTTCGACGACAACTCAAGGCACTTATCGCCCGAGATTTATGGGATATGAGTGAATATTTCCAGGTAATCAATGAAACAAACCCTATCGTGGTGAAGGCTGTCGGACTGCTAAAATAAACATGATTCAATATTTATAACGCTCTATTTCTATAGCAATGAAGCTCAAATTCAAGTTTTATCACCTGCTGTTCATTACCGCTTTTTCGGTAACGATATTCTCTTCGTGTCACTCAGGGCAGCAGAACGCACGGCAAACTGCCGATGCTATCGAGGACACGGCATCGAGTAAGGAAGCTTATTTCCGTACGATGACCAAGATAGCTTACGCAAAATACCTTAAAGGTGAGACGCAATCGAGCTTGGAATATGCCTATATTGCCCTCGGACGTTCTATCGAAGAGCGATTCCAAAACTATGAAGCGACGTTGGCTTTCCTTATTGGTATCAACAAAGCTAACATTGGAGAATACGATGATGCCATGCCATATTTCCGCAGAGCCATAAGCATTTTCAACTCCATGCCCACACCAAAGAACCAATGGAATGGCTTATATCAGAAAGTGTACACACTGCTCAATACAGAGCTTGTGATGCAAAACGCGGGCAAATATGATGAGGCTTTGCGCCTGCTTCCCGACTTAAACCGTTCTTTTCGGCTATTGGCGGAGTGCCCAGATACGGCATCTGTAAAGGCCGGGGCTAACAGTACCTTTGGCTTTATGCCTCGTTCGGCGTTCAAATTAGCGAAGTCCAGTGAGACAACTATCCTTGAATTGCAACAACGACAGCAGCAAGCCGAGCTGAAAACCATGCGTATTGCCCTCATCATGGGTGTCGTTATCTTGTTGCTTCTCATCTTTATTGTGTTCAGAATTGCACGTTATAACCGCATCATCACACGTAAGAATGAGTCGGCAGTAGATACAATCAACCGACTGCTTCAATATCGACAGGCATTGATAACTGAACGTAGTCAGCATGAGCAAAAGGTCGAAACACAGGCCGAAGTGAAAGAAGAAACTGACACAACGCAGCCAGTTGAGGAGAAAGAAGAACCCGAAATTGATGCTGACCGCGAGCTTTTCAGTCGCATTTCTAATGTCATCATGAGTCGCAAACTGTTCCTGAAACCGAAACTAACTCGTGAAGATATCATCAACGAAGTATATGTTCCACACAATAAGTTCGCTCAACTCTTTACCCGATATGCCGGAATGAGCTTCACGAAGTTCATCAATGATCTTCGTTTGGAGTATGCCGCGCAGTTGCTTCGAGATAGTCCCGACTACACGATTGAAGCCATTGGAGAAGAGTGTGGCATGCCTATTGCCCAAACGTTCTATAGAAATTTCTCTGATAAATTTGGTGTAACACCATCTGATTTCCGTACGCTTTCACAGAAAAAAAGATAGGGAAAACCAGGAGAAATGAAAAATTGTGAGAACAAAAAACCCTCTAAACAAAGGGAAAATGAAGATTTGTGAGAACATGTGAACATTTGTGATACTTTATAGTTGCAGTTATTTATACCTTTGCATCGAAGGTTTAAGTTTTAGACTATTAAGTACTCAACTTTGTAAATTGCAACAACCCGTGAGGGCAAATGTTATTTCATTTTTTCGCATTCAAAAAAATTATTTGTTTAGAGAGTTATAATGAATCAGGTTCCATCATGATGATTTTTGGTTTCATAACCAAAAAAACTTCTGAAAAGAGCAACATGATGGACATTATAAAAAAATATGCGGCCTGTTGAAGGTCGCATATTTTTTTGTTTTTAAATGCTTGGTTGTGCTGAATGATAAGAAGACAAGCCACAACACGCAGGCTCACCTCATTCAAACAAAAGTGTGTTTTCTTCTTATTGTTTTTCTTCTAAGGCTTTCAACATTGCCAAAGCCTTGTTTTCATTGGCCTCCATTATTTCGCGTTCACCCGGTCCTTTGTCGTTAATGCCACAAAGATGCAATATGCCATGGATGATGACACGATGGAGTTCGTCTTCATATTCCTTTCCAAACAATTCGGCATTCGACTTCACTGTGTCTATGCTTATCACGAGATCGCCACTCACAATGTCGTCTTCGTCATAGTCAAATGTAATGATGTCGGTGTAATAATCGTGGCCAAGATACTCGTTGTTCACCTGTAGTATCTTTGCATCGTCAACGAACATATAGCCTATATCGCCCACTTTTCGCCCATAGGTTGCTGCAACCTGCTTTATCCATCGGTTGATAATGCGTTTCTTTAGCTTAGGCATTGCGACGCCATCTGTGTTGTATGTAATCATAACATTGAACTTGTTTATCCTTATTTACCTTATTTTCGTTTTGGTTTTGCCACCCATTCGTCGGCATCTTTGCCAAAGAAGCGTAGCTCTCTCACCAAGGAACTGCTGATGCTTGATAGCGAAGGGTCGGCAAACAACAGTATGGTTTCAACACCACTCAACTGCCGATTGACGTCCGCTTGCTCGCGTTCATACTCATAATCCTTTTACCGATCGCACGCCACGCACAATGAAATGTGCACCTTCTCTGCATGCCATGTCAACCGTAAGGTCGTCGTATGACTTCACGGTGACGCGCTCTTCGTCGGCATAAACGGCTTTAATGGCTGCCACACGTGCCTCAATTTCTTCGCTCGTATGCTTGAGTTTGCTTACTGCAACGGCAATAACGAGGTGGTCGAATAGGGGAGTGCACGGTCAACAATGTTCTGATGACCGATTGTAAAGGGGTCAAACGTGCCCGTAAAGAGTGCTATCCGCTTTTTCTTTTTTTCCATCATTTGCAAAATTAATATATTCTTACTTCAAATGCAAATGTTTTGGTTTGGAAATGAAAAAGAAAGGCAAAGCCTTAGGCTCATTCAGCCTCACTCCCAGCCCCTCTCCAAGGAGAGGGGTAGAATGCTTAGGAAATGGAGAGTAAAGGGGCGCAACTTGGGGGCAAGCGTTGAGAAGGTGTGAAGCCATTTCCATGGCTTCGATGCCATGATTTGCGCCAAATAGCGCGCTAATCTCCTTTATTTTACGCCGTGATTTGCGTCATTTTGTGCGATGAAATGCCGCAAATGGCGGTGATGTTCATAAGGAACAGGATAACACCTTGAAAGACAACAGCTTGCCAACAGGCTGCCAACGGCGTTTGCCTTGCTTTTCCTTAGGTCACAAGGCAGCCTTGGCCATGCCACGCCTGCTATCTAACCACCTTCGTAAAGCTGCCTTTTTGTGTCGTGATTTTCACGAGATATGAGGCCACGCGGAAGGGCAATGGCCATGTGGTTTTGGCCTTTTATGTCTTTGTTTGCTACCAGGATGCCGCTCGGATGATATACAGCGACACGCTGCAATCCCTCTTGACTCACCTCAAGCAGTCCGCCATTGAAGCGCACATCGGCTGCCTGCGCCACCTCATCAATGCCGTCTGTCCCATTATCAGGATATTGATTGTAAGGCCCATTGACGATAGACACGATGAAAGGCGCTACGTCTTCGGGCCAGAGGTCAATGAGTTTATCACCTTGTTTGCCTGTCAATGTAAGCCGATAGTCGCGGTTATTGATGATTTTTAGGTCGCTTGCACGCAACCATCCGCTCATGATTTGCAAGGTGTTTGCCTCATGGTTGAGGCTGATTGCATTCGGAATGGTCTTGAGAATGATGCTCCGTTTCTCCTCGTCATCTACAAGTTGCAGCGTGATGGGGCCGGTATATTCGGCTTGTTCACGGCTGAATGCGATACATCCAAGCTTGAACAGCGGTGTTGTTCTCTGGTCAATTCTGTCTGCCGGAATACTTTCTCCCGAGTTATCCTGCACAATTCCCAAGACATTGCTAAACAAAACGTCGCGTTGGTCGCGTTGTTCTACGTTCACATGCGTAGGTGCTTGCATGTTGACGGAACGCACAATGCAAGTCTCTTGGGTATAGTCTTTGATGACACTAAGGCGCAATTCATAATCCCCCGGCGTGAGATGTTCAGGCAACGACAAAGGAAGCGTTACGCGCGTTGTGGCAAACATCTCAAAGTCTACACTCTTTTCGGTGGTGAAAGTGGCAGCCGGCAGCCCATCGCTACCGATAAATTCGAGGCTCACCACACCATCAAAAGGCAGTGCATTGAGTTTGCGCAGCATGACATGGGCCGTGTTCTTCGCACCCGAATAAAGGGGTTTGTCAAACGTTGGGGCAGCCATGAGCTGGAAAGCCGGGGCAGTTGACGGCATTTCGAGATAAGAAATGTGACCCGCTTCAACCTTAAAGACGATGCGTGGTGCCTTTTTTTCAGCTTTGTCCATGAACCGAAATCACCCGACGCGTGGCGTTCGCAGGCAACAGCTGAAAGCGTATATTGTCCGTCGGCAAGGCCCTGAAAGTTTGAGTGGAATCGTCACATCTTCGTTGATAAGTGCACTGGGTGACATCTTGCCTCCATAGTCGGCAAAGCGCGAAATGGTGTATCCGCCTGCCCTCATGAAAGGTTGATGGGCAGATGCGCACAGGCGAATCGTCGGTCGAGAAGATGCCGATGCCGAGGTCACCACAAAAGGGTTGGCTGCTTTGATTTGTGAAATGATTAATCGTAATATGGGCTTCGGTGCCCGTAGTTGTGGGAGGTGTCTCCGTGAAGTGCATGTCTCCTTCGATGGTAAAGGCTAAGTTTGGCGCACCTTCACGCAGTTGTTCGTCAATGGGAGCTGTGCCTTGACGATTTGGATGCACTGCCATGACCATGAGTTGTCTGTTGAACGCCAATGGTCTCCCATTGAATTCTTTTTCCTGAAGTGCTGAGGCTGAGCGCCGAAAGTGAATAAAATCCGTCGGCCTGTCCATCCCAACCGAAGTTCATGTGCACCATTCCGTTGCGGTCAAAGCCGTCTGCTACCCACGCGTGTCCAGCTGCATTATTCTTTGAATTGCCAGAGATATAGAGCGGAAAGCCTTTCCGTAGCTCGCTCTGTACAATCTCCAAGAAGTGTGAAGTGCCTTCATCCTGCTTCGTAATCGTGGCTACATCATAGTCGAAATGATTGCGAAAGGCTTGTGCCGCAGCATAGTTTGAGGCACTGCTTGCACCAGAGGTGTATTGCATAAATACCGAAATGCCGACATCACTCATGAGTTTTGCAACGGCATTGGCCTGTTGTTGTGTGTAAGACACATGCAGATAGTCGGGCAACATCTGTTTCCAAGCATATTCAGACGCCGCAAAGTTGGCCGTGCGTTGCGTGTGATCAAAGGCCACAGTATAAGAGTTCTCCCCCTGACCGCGCTTAGGCCATTGATGAAAATACATGAGTTGAGCCATTGCAGTGGCTACACATCCCGTGACATATTGGGTCTGTTGGTTATAGGGTTCACCCTGTCCCCAGTGTGATTTCAGCAATGGCGCAACTTCATCTGTTTGAGATGAGGCGACGAGGGCACGCGACTTCGTTTGTGGATATTGTTGAAGGGCGCGATAGACTTCGCGATATTGTTGTAACAAGAACCGCGCTTCAGGATTCAGTTTGGTGGTATCGAGCGAACCTTTTGTGCTGTAAGCTAACACCTCGCCCATAACATCATCGGCCGAAACGATGACAAAGCCCCTGCCCACGCTTGTCGTTATAGAGATAAAAAGGGGTGGAAGCAGCCGCAGAGGTAGCGCGAGTTGCGCGTGACTTTTGTGTCACAACAGCGGGAGTAATGTATCGTTTGGCAATCTCCAATGCCTTGTTTGGCGTAATTTCTTTGGCGAAACCATAGGCAGAAGAGCATAGCAATGCAAATAAAAGAGCCGTGAAACGAGGCGTTTGTCGAGGCTCAACGAAGGCTTTCAAGCGTCTTAGCATGATGTGTTGTTATATCTTTTTCGTCCGTTATAATGAAGTATCACTGCAAAGATAGGTCTTTCTTTTGACAAAGCCTCATGTAAACGTTTGTTTTTCAGTCTCTTTTAGGGGATAACCGAAAGGAAAAAGGGCAGAAAACGGCTTGTTTTGACTGAGTGGATAGGGCCGAATAGCACAACAGCCACACTGACTGAGCAGCGGCGAGTGGGCGAGATGAGCCTGTAAGCTCATTCAAACAAATGTCCCTCAACAAAGCAGTCATTGTGCCTGTTGAGGGACTTCGTACATAGATTTTTATGCTATTTTTTTCGTCTAATTTCTTTCCGCTTGACTTACAAAGAGGTGAAAGCGGTGATCAAACCAAAGATAATACCCGGTGCATTTGCTAAGGCAAGAGCCCAATCGCGCTTCTCTTTGAAGAGACCATAACCAACCCACAATGTGCAGTTTATGGCCGCCATAAATGGTTGAATGAAGGCACCTTTCTGACCATGGAGGTTGTTATCAATCTGGGCGATATAGAAAAATATACATCAAAAACCGATGTCGCCATACCCACCCAACCTAAGTTTGTGAAGAACTTTTTCTTTTGTCATAGTCTTTAAACTTTAATGAATTATTCGGCAACGGGTTATTGTCAACACCGCAGCCCTTGTGCTTATAAAAATAAAAATGTTATCAATTTCTCCCGAATATCTCCTTCGCTGCTGATAGAAACAAACGCATTGTTGTTGCATTCTGTTTTGCATCGGCGGTCGGCAACCCTACTCTTTGCGTGATGTGGCGCGTTGCTTGTGCATCTCTTCAAACTTGAACCTGTTTGCGCTTAGAATTGAAGCTCATTAATCAGCGGTGCGGAGTGCGCGCCTTTCGGCTTGTAGCTGAATGTTGATTCCATTGAAATTGCGTATAAATCAACTCATCGTCACATTGCAAAATTACGAAATATATCTTGAATACTGCAAACGATGAGCGATATATTTCATATTAATCTTTGTCGGCTTACTTTTTACTTTATGTTTCACATCGTGGCTTGTCGTTCGGCCATTGCCAATCTTCTCTTTCTTGCTCTCCTCTCCCTTTCTCCCTCTTTCAATAGGCAGAATCGCAGCCTTTTCGGCATTCATTTCATCCGTTCGCCTTTCTTCTTCTCACTTTTTGGGTATATTTGCACAGCAATTAAAACAAAATCACAATCGAAATGACATCTACGATGCATCCAATAGAGACTTTCACCCCAGTTCGCGCAGCTAATCAGCGCGATGTTCTCTCGCTAACGCTTCCGCCATTGCGCCTGTTGCGTGTGGCCTTTGTGGGCGTTGGCGCTCGTGGTCGGCAAGCGGTGATGCGCTGGTGTCACATCCCCGGCGTCGAAATCGTGGCAGTTTGCGACAGCGTTAAGTCTACTGCAGAGGAAGTTTCGAGGCAAGTTGCACAATTAGGCAAGCCGCGCCCCGCTGTCTTTAGTGGCGAATCAGCCTACATCGAATTGTGCCAACTGCCCGCCGTTAACCTCATCTATGTCTGCACAGACTGGCTTTCGCATGCGCCGATTGCCGTCCATGCCATGCAAAACAGAAAGAATGTGGCCGTTGAAGTGCCTGCTGCGCTCTCCTTAAAAGATATCTGGCAGCTGATAGACACAGCCGAACGCACGCAACAACATTGTATGATGTTAGAAAACACCGTGTATGATGATTTTTGAAATGGCGGTCGAGAAAATGGCTAAAAAAAGGCCTGTTTGGTGAACTGATTCATGCGGAAGGCGGCTACGCGCACCCCATTGGAGACCGTTGGACGCCGTGGCGCATGGCTTATGCCCAGCAAAATAGTGGCGATGTTTATCCCACACACAGCATCGGACCAGCTTGTAAACTTCTAAACATGCATAAAACCGACCGCATGCACTATCTTACATCGATGCAGACGGATGCCTTCATAGGAACACAAATTTATCAAAAGGTGATGCAGACACCTTTGCAGTTTCTTTGCCAATGGTGACCAAACGTCAACGACGATACGCACATTGAAAGGCAAAAACTATTCTTATCCAACACAATGTGATGAGCCCACGTCCATATAACCGTATGTTCCAGGTTATCGGAACGCAGGGTTACGCAGCCAAATATCCAACTCCAGAAATTATGCTCAGTCGCGAATCGGCCGCTAAAGTGGGCATAGACATTGATGAGAATAGTGTGTTGTTGAGCGCTTCGCAGATAGAAACGCTGCTCCGTAGCTATGCTCCCGACTTTCGTCCCCGTGACAATAAACTTAGCCAAGCAACTTGATCCACGTGGGGGCATGTCTTATTTCATGGATTTGCGATTGGCTCATTGTCTGCAACAGGGACTTCCCTTAGATATGGATGTTTATGATTTGGCGGAATGGTGTAGCATCGCAGAACTCTCAAAACTTTCTATCGAACATGGCTCAATGCCTGTAATGATTCCCGATTTCACGCGTGGCGCAGGCTTCGTCAGATAAAAACCACGCGTCTTAATCTTATCCTCCCGTAGACAATTAAAACGTTTCCATGCTTGCATTAGTAGCGCAAGCCGAGCCTCTCTATCGTTGTTTTTAAAACTCTTTCGGCCGTGGCCGAAAACCTCGAATTGCACGATATTTATATTTTTCGGCCGCGGCCGAAACTCTCTTTAGCGTTTTTTTCTTCTTCGGCCGCGGCCGAAATTCCCTTTCATGCACATTTCACCTTTTCGGCCACGGCCGAAACTTCCTTTTCAGTTTATTCTCATCTTCGGCCACGGCCGAAAATGATTTTTCCTCGACATGCGAACATCCGTCGAAGCATATCATCGTCAAGAAGAATCTCAGGCTCAACCATCGCTGGAAACGAAAAGGCGAGCATTCGCCCTGCCTTCTCTCAGCTATTTTTGTCTACGTGCGTGTTCTTTCTATGATTATAAACAACTGTTTGAATTTGACCACAGGTCGTCCGAGGTAAGTGGAAGTATTATAGTCGTTAGCTTTTGCCCATTCAGCCACTGCGTTTCGAGATTCCTCTGGATAATAAAGTGTCAGAAGCTTCTTGTTGATTTGGTCTGGCCAGTTCACAACAGGCATCTTCATATCATCCAATACAGGTATCTTGGAGATGCCGAGGGCTATTGCCACTATGCTGGTACAGAAAGTCGCCCTTTTTCCAATGCTGGCTCTACGTTCAGCGCTCTTTTTACACCTTCTACAAGATTTTTTATACCAAGAATATCATCGGTGAGATCTAATTCTTCAATAACATTTATTTCTGCATCTGCAAGCCGATGGAACATATCGGTATCTTTGCGCCCTATTTGTTTGAGTCCAAAATGTGTTTGAAATCTGATAGACTCAACGGCGCTCTTCTCAGAAAAGCTCATTCTTTGCGATTCTGTTTTCTTTTCTTTGTCATAACTTATCTATTTTAGAATTTGAATATAAAATTATCATCAGAGTATGCAAAAGCGCTGCATAGAATAAAAAAATAATATGTTTTATAAAAATTTCAAGAGGTATGCAGTGATGTTGCAGATACGATGAGTATCTTTGCATTGTAGTCTACGGACAAAGTTCCACAACTCATCATACTATATAATACGAATAAGGAATGAAATAAAGATGATCAGCAAGACATTCAACCGATACATCTGGCTTCTTAACACGTTGCTGCAACAGCGACGACTTACCTTTGAAGAGATAAGCTATCGATGGAAAGGACAGTTATCTTGGCGATGGAAAGCTTTCTTGCTCTGCGTACATTTCATGTACACAGGGAGGCAATAGCGGAATTATTTGGGGTTGAGGTGAAATGCGATTCCGTTACATACGAATATTACATCTCATCACCGAATGAATTGCAAAGTGACAGAATCCGCGAGTGGTTGCTCAACTCCTTCACCATATAATGTGGATGTACTTGTTACCCACGAACCGCCAACAATGATACTTGACGAAAGCAGCAATACTCATTGGGGCAACGTGTCTCTTCGCAACAAAGTATTGGAAATCAAACCACGCTATCATCTGTTTGGTCATGCTCATGAAAACTACGGCACAGAAAATAGGGACGGGATTATTTTCTCAAACGGATCATCTCTTGACAACTCATATACAATAGTCCATAAGCCCCAAGTTATTTATTTACAAATAATACGAGTGTTATTTCGTTGTAATAGCAGAAAAGCTTCGTCATGAAATCTCTATCATTCATATATCATTTCCCGAAATTTCAAAAAGGGCACGGATGAAGAGTTTTTTTATAAAGGTCACCTTTAAAATAAAAAGCACCTATAAGATATTTGTAAGTGCTTGAATTTCAGAGTGGACCAGATAGAGCTTGAACCTATGACCTCCAGATTATGAGGCTATTTGATGTATATTTCATGAAATTGCAAATAATATTAGATGCTTGAAAGATAAATAAGTTATATTATTTATTTGTTCCAAGAAATATCTTAAATATGCAGCAGTTTTTATTCAGAAAGTTCACCAAAAAGTTCACGGATAATTTCGATAATAGCCTATAAATAGGAGGATTATAATGGAAAATACTAAAGCAAAGTTCACGGAAACAGGAAATGTATCCCAAAAAGTATCGAAAGAGAGGAGAAACCTCGCTTGCAAAGTTCGTATCTTCCAACGGGAAAGTTACAGGTACACTTATGTTGGATCCCAGAAGAATGGATGGTGATTATTCCCAAACTTCCCCTGTCGCTATTCGTATAGCGCACGCCGGTAAGAAAGTTTTTCCTGCGGATAGGGAAATCATATATAGGAACAGATTGGATAGAACTATGTGAATGTGAGAAATTATCCCGAAACAAGAAGGCCTCAGAACGAAAGGGAATTTAAAAAAACAGATGGAGAAAGTGGCTACTCTTGTAAATCAACTCATCGATGAGGGAACTTTTCTTTGAGAAAACTCCAGGAACGACATCAAGGGAGGAAAGATGACGATAGTACAATCTACTCCATTTGGGAATCTTTTATTATATCCAAGCGCGACGATGGCAAGGCAGGAACAGCTCGGTGCAGTGAGGATATATTAAAGAGGTTTGTACGGGATATGGGAAAAGATGTATCTTTAAGTGATATAAGTCACAACTTTATTCTGGATTGGGTAAAGGTAATGAAGAAAAATGAGCTTAGTACAACATCCATTGGAATATCATTGCGTACATTCCGCACCATTGTAAATATCTGCATTGACCGTGGCTTGATTAAAGGGAAGCACCAAAGAAATGTTCAAAGACACGGGCTACAATAAAGGTGTGTAGTCGTAAGCATGAGTTCCTTGATGTTCCTACCATGAAGATGCTTTATGACTTTTGGGGAAAGAGACGAAGCCAAAGACGAAAAAGGCAAGGAGTTATTCTTTCCAAAAGAGAAACACGCCGTCTTTCGTGATTTAGGGCTGTTCCTATTTATGTATCTGGGTGACGGACAAAATTTGGCTGACACCTTGCGACTGACTTATGATGGTTGGTATTTTGCTACACATGGAAAGCAACTCCGATTCTTGCGTCATAAAACGAGAGACAGAAACGAGAGTGCTAGCGAGGTCATCTTTCCCATTACTCCCAGAACTACAAAAGATTATAGACAAGTATGGCAATGAGCCTAAACTTGACAAGCGTGTGTTCCCGATTATGAGTGAGTGGATAACTCCAGAACAAGAAGTATGGGTAATCCAACGATATAATCGCTATATTCGTGAGCATATGGCGAAGGTGGTAGAGCTGCTTGGCATAGAACAAAAACCTTCATCTACCTGGGCTCGACATAGTTTCGCTACCAATCTGAATAATTCTGGTATAGTACCATACAAATATATTAGTGATAGTATGGGGCATAGTGGAAATGGAGATATAACATCTAACTATATTGGTGCCTATCCTTTGGATAAGATGTTGGAATATAATTGGTACCTTTTGAACGAAGAAAGGCAAAACAAAAGCTACTGATAAGCAAATGGTCTTGGAACTATTGAAAAAATGAGTGAAAAGGACCGAAAAGAATTGTTCGCGTCTTTGTAATGAACGAGTTGATTTGAAAAATATGCCACAGGTGGCATATTTTTCAAATTACACGTCTTGTTTTAAAATAAATACTGTATCTTTGCCATTGAAAAAAGTGCTCCATGGGGCAAAAACTTAAAAATATGAGAGCAACAATTCCCAGAGACGTCTATTTGAAGCAGCTGATTGACGGACGAGAAAATGGTTTTATTAAAGTAATCACAGGTATGAGAAGGTGTGGCAAGTCCACACTTTTACAAGTTCTTTTTCGTGATTATTTGTTGAAACAGAACATACCGGCTCAGTAGAAAAAGAGATGGGGGAAATTTCCTTAGTTAATATATTTTTTTCTTTCCTTTGTATCATGGAAGAAAAATCTATATCAATTAGCCGAGTTCGTTTTACCAAGCGATATATTACATTATTTCTCTATTGTCAAGATGAGAGCCTGATTCTTCTTTGTTGCGCATTTACCTTGATGAGAAAATGGAGAAAAGAACTTTCAGAAGATCTTCATTTTGAATCCCAAGGCTTTATGGATGCTGTCGAGGTGACAGACTTCCGATTCGGGACCATAAGGTAATTTTGGTTCTTCGTAGAGCGCTCGGTGGATAGATACCCGTACAGGTAAGAGTTTCTCCTTCCCTGCAGATTGACATTACCGCCTCCGGCACTCGTTATTCCAAAGAGTTCGGAGCTTTTTTAAGAGAGACGTATGGAGACGTCCCCAGTGACCTGCCGTACGCTTGAGGAATTCTATCATATCAATGGACATAGTTTTGAGAAACAGTATAAGGAAATATTAAGTGGTTACAGGTCATGGGAACAGTTGGCTCATGCACAGAAGTGGCTTCTATTTGAGAATAATATCGGCAAGAGCATAGCAATAGATGAAACATCCTTGTCCAATGGCGAGCTCTACACGATAGTAACCAATAGGGACAGACACGGTAGGGAGGGATGTCTTATCGCTATTATTGCGGGTACAAAGTCCTTGGATGTCTGCAAGGTACTGGATGAGATAGATGAAAAGAAGCGGGAAGACGTAGAAGAGGTTACCTTGGACTTGTCCGACAGTATGCGTAAGATAGTGAGACATTGCTTTCCTAAGGCTAAACGAGTGATCGATCGTTTTCATATACAGAAACTTGCAATTGATGCCGTGCAACAGATGAGAATAGAGCATCGCTGGGCTGCCTTACAGGGAAGCAAATGAGGAGAAAAGAGAATGCGAAGTTAGAAAAGCGAGCATATCAATCTGTGACTTTTGAGAATGGAGATACACGTAGTGAACTGCTGGTAAGAAGCAGGTACCTGTTATTCAAATCATCGGAGAAATGGACTGATGAGCAGAAGCTAAGAGCCAAGATACTATTTAGAGAATATCCTGACATCAAGAAGGCCTACGGCTTATCACATTCGCTAAGAATGATTTTTTTGCAAAAAGAACACCGTCAAAGACGCAGTTAGACTATCATTGGCCAAGTGGTATAATAAGGTTGAAGAAGCTAACTTTCATTCCTTTAATGTCATTGCAGCAACTATCTCACGAACATTACGATGACATACTAAACTTCTATATTAACAGAGCTACAAACGCGGCTGCTGAATCCTTTAACGCAAAAATAAAACTATTTAGGGCTAACGTAAGGGGAGTTGTGGATAAAAGTTTCTTCCTTTTTAGGATTGCTAAACTATATGCTTATCCACACTAAATATCTACTGTCCCTTTTTATCTGCTTGATTACCAATGGCACCACCGATAACAGCTCCTCCCACCATACCTATGATGGTACCTATGTCAGAGCCTCTTGGACCATCGCTCAAACCTCCTATGGCCGAGCCGAGAATAGCCCTCAGTCCGCTACCCGTATAGGCACCGCTACCGGTATAGGTACCATAACTGCTCAATAGCAGAACCGTGCCTACGGTCATGATGAAAGTCTTCCTCATATTTGTTCTTCTTAATACTGATGCAAAGTTACAGTATTATGTGTTAATAAATTTGTTTTTCCCTATGAAATAGTAGGGTTTCCCCTAAAAAGTAACATAAGGGTAAGTATAAAGATCTTCCCCAAACGTGTTTGCTTGTAGCTTATTGACCTTTTGGTTAACGCACACAGTTACTAACGGCTTTTTATGTTTTAATTAACGCTTAGTTGTGTGGTTACTAACGCTTAGTTATCAACTTAGTACATGTTAGTTACAAGACGGCTCTTTCCAGCTTAAGTAAAGCTATTTTCCGGTCGATGCCACCGGCATAGTCTATGAGGTTTCCATTGCTGCCTATTACTCGGTGGCAGGGAATAAAAATACTTATAGGGTTGTGGCCAATGGCATTCCCAACGGCTTGTGCCGAAAAAGTGTTGCGACCTTGTTGATGGGCCCACTTAGTGCCCAAGGCCCCATAAGTGGTAGTACAGTCGTAGTTGATATGGCTTAAAAAGTTGCCATATCTGCTGCCTGAATAGAGTACCCTCCGGGGCAAGAGGAGGCATGTGCAAAGGCCTCTGTCCCAAGAAGTAACTATCGAGCCACCGACAAGCATCTTGCAGTATGGGGGTATTACCAAAATGGGTATTAGGGGTATGGTTGAGCCAAAATGCTGTTGGCCGTTAAACCATAGTCCGGTAAGTGCACGATCGTTGCCACATAGGGTGATGGGGCCGAGTGGCGAATGGTAAAGATAGAGGTAGTACATGGGCTGCAAACAGTATAATGATAGATGACAAAGGTAAGCATAAATGGTGAGCTTTATAAACGATTGCACCTAACAGAATAAGGTGCCAAAAGGGCATAAACGTGGAGATGAAGTAATAAAAAGAGGTTAAAAATAATGAGATGAGTCACATTTGTGACCATGGCGGTGCATGGTGGGCACTATCTTTGTACTCACAACAACCGGGTGATAAGACCAAACCTTACATGTAGGTGGCCTTACCCGATGGTACTATTTTCAAAATAAAAAACAACACGATATGGCACATGGACACGATGTTCTCCACATGATGGAGGGGCCACAGTTATCCCACGAAAGAGAGTCTTGTAGAGGCTATTATCGAAAAATTTGGTAGCGATGAACGTTTCCCATACTTGCTCTGCTGAAGGTATGGATGCTGCCGAATTGGTCGATTTCTTAGCCGAAAGAGGCAAGTTTATACCTACTGCAAAGAATGGCTTTACGGTAGATACGGGTAAAATTTGTAATCACTAATAAAGAAACAAATAAGCTATGATTAAAATTTATGGAATGAAAAACCTGCCCAGACTGCATGGCAGTAGATAAGCAAGCAGAGGGCAACAACCGTTACGAGGTAATAGATATTGGTGACCACGTAAAATATTTAAAAGAGTTTTTGTATTTGCGCGATAACTCTCCGGCTTTTGCTGAGGCTCGCGAAAAGGGGTATATTGGTATACCCTGCTTTGTGTTAGAAGATGGTACTGTGACCCTCGACCCCGAAAAAGGCTGGGTTGGGGAGTGAGCAGCACGAGGCACCATCGTGCAGACTCGATGGCTCAGGGTGCTAATCATCACCTACTTAATCACTACAAGCGCTGAATCATTGTTGTTCATCTGTTGAATAGAATGATTCAGTGCTTTCTATTTTATTGGCGTATAGTATGTGTTGATGGTCTTATAATGGGCTGCCGGGCAAACCGGCTGAAGTAGTTGAGGCAGCTGTCGCGCCACTCTTGAGCATTAGCAAGTTGGTGTGTCAGCAGTGTGTCTACTTGTTGCCAACGCATGTTATCTATGTAAGGGTGCATGTCGTTATGCCACCAGCTGCGGTATTGTGCCACTTGCGCCACTCCACTGTTATAATGGTGGCACAGCTCTTGCCACAGTGTACGCCCCGATAACATGCGGTGTGTCCACGCCACATGGTGAAACCATAGGAGGTATCTCTCCGGACAGCTGTCTAACTGCTCATAGAGTGCAGCATAGTGGGGTGGATATTGGGCCGTGGCACCGCTGCCGGTAGCTACAGTACGGTCGAACCCCAACCCCAAGGTATCGGCCCGGTGATAGTAGGTAGGGCACCATTCCAAAGGATATTTTGGATTAAACCCTCCCGGTTCGGGACCGTAGTGATGGTCGAATCGGAAGATGTGGTGCAGTCCTAAGGGCATCATATAATCGGTGCAGGTTTCGTGGCTCGACAACATAACATGGCAGAGCTGCTGCTCTTGTTCGGTAGGAAGTTTGAAGGTTTGTCGGCTCCACTCTAAGGCAATATTCTCGGCCGATAGTTGTGGATTCCAAGCCAGCCTGCCAAAAGGCATACCAATTGGCTTGTGAAAAAGGATGACCGCACCAATTGTCGGTATCACCGGTATTAGCCACACCGGCTATTCCCACAAGCATAGAGGGCCTCACATAGCTTAGAAACTCTTTCCACATAGGGGCTAAATATACCAAGTGTTTGCTTTGCCCTAAGTATTCTTGCGTGATTTGCAACTCGCCCATCTGTGGGGTATGGTGCATGCGGTAGAAGATGGGGGCAAAGGGTTCGCGTGGTTGAAAGTCGAGCGGTCCGTTTTTAGACTGTAATATCACGTTATCCGCCATCAGACCATCCATCGGTTCAAATTCCGATACAGCTTGTTTTACACGGTCTTCCCCTTTATGATGGGCACCATACACAAACGATCTCCAGATGACACTACCTCCGAAAGGTTTTTAGAGCGTTGGCCAGCATATTGGCTCCATCGGCATGTGAGCGCCCATAGTCACCCGGTCCGGGTTGTCCCTCGGAGTTGGCTTTTACCAAGAACCCGCCAAAATCGGGGATGAGTGCATAGATTTCTTTCGCTTTCCGTTGCCACCACATGGCTACATCGGGGCAGAGAGGATCGGCTGTAGAGGTGGCTCCAAGAGCTTTTGGTGTGCCGAAGTTTACCGATAGATAGACCTTAATATGATAAGGTCGCAGTAGTTGAGCTATGGCTTGCACCTTTTCGAGGTAGGGGCGTGTTAGTATAAGGGGCGAGGCATTGACGTTGTTGAGTACGGTGGCATTGATACCTATCGAGGCATTGGCTCTAGCATAGATGGTGAGGCGTCGACGTAGTTGTGGTGTAAGTTCGTGCCCTAATATCTGTTCCCACTTCCAAATACTGTTGCCAGCATAGCCACGCTCCACAGACCCATCGAGGTTATCCCAATGGTTGAGCATACGTAGTTTCCAAACCGGTTGCTCGGTCATGACGAATAGAGATTGGCCATGGTCTTTAGGGGCAGAGGTAAGGAGGCTGTCTAATCCTCCGGTGTTTTGAAGTCGGAGTAGTTGGTAGGCTCCATATAGTAGTCCGGCTGCCGATGATGCAACTATCGTGGCCTTGAGCTGTGGGCACTTTGAAGAGTCTATTTGGCGTACAGTAATGTGGTAGCCCTCACCCAACTGTAGCATGGAGCGCAGGCTGAGCCGTACTTGTGGTCCTAAAGTCCAATGTTGGCGCAACTCTTCGGCTGCAATACCAATAGTAGGGAGAGGCTTTTAAAGGTCCTACAACTGGCAGGATTAGCCGACCAATGGCAGTCGAGCCAAAGATGCTCACTATTGTTGGCTTTGGCAGTGACAGCGCATAGCAGGAATGAAAGATAAAAATAGAACGTATTTCATGTCTGTACATATGGAGTGATAGATCTGTTAAAGTTGTTGTTGATGACAAAGGTACTTCTTTTTTTCTTTAAAATAATCCTTATCTGTGGTATGCGACTGTTCGCCCTATGTTCCAATGGATAAAAGATTTTTATGATGTAGCAAATGGGAAAGGAAATAAAAGACATAAAATGATACACAATGCAAGAAACATGTAACGATGGCGTAAGTAGCTATAAAAATTGATTTGTACTTTTGCATAGTGTTTTATAACGATTTTGCTTAACATGAAACAACGGCTCTTTTTCAATATTTGCGTGGCCCTGCTGTCCGTCCTCGTAGGGAGGACACAGAGTTTCTCGAATCCATCCGTTGTTAGTAGGTCGGCATCCGAGCTGGCCGGTACGTGGGCTGCCGCTGCTGAGTGGACTGGGTCTGCCGACATGCCTCGGTATACTGCATTTGCCGGATATAGTTTACGGCAGGTGCTGAAGGTGAGTGTAGGCAGCCAGCAACTGTCATTATGTTTGAGTAATGAATTCAGTAAAGAACCCTTGGAGATAGAGGCTGTATATGTGGCCGATGCCCTTGACTCGTGCGATATTCACCGTTCTACGGCACGCTACCTTACTTTTAAAGGCCATCGTAAAATTTGTATCGAGGCCGGTACTAAGGTTTTCGTCCGGCGGTTGAAGTACGAACTTCGACCATTGCAGAAGCTCGCTGTTACTATTTGCTATGGACGGCAGATTCCTAAAAACATGACTTCGCACCGAGGGTCACGTACCACTTCCTACATAGCAGCAGGATTAGTAGGTGCTAAAGAATGTTTTAAAACGGTAGAAAAAGTAGACCATTGGTATAACATCTGCCAGCTCAATGTGGTAAGTCAAGTCCCGGTGGTAGCTGTGCTGGGTAATTCTTTAACCGATGGGCGAGGCTCAACCACCAATGCGCAGAACCGTTGGCCCGATGAAATGTCGCGTGTCTTGCAAACAATTCAACCTACGGCTGTACTCAACTTGGGTATAGGTGGAAACTGTGTAGTGAGTGGTGGTATCAGCCAGCCAGCCTTAAAACGATTTGAACGCGATATATTGGGGCAGGTACGAGTTAACCAACTCATTCTGTTTCAAGGAACCAATGATATTGGAACAAGCCGAATTTCGGCTGAAGAAACGACCAGCCGCCTCATCGAAGCTTACCGAATACTTATCGGTGAGGCCCATAAAAAGGAATAAAAAGTATATGGTGGCACTATAACCCCATTCAAAGGCAATGCGTGGTATACGGCAGAACACGAAACTGCACGGCAGATGGTGAATACATGGATACGCCATAGTGGTACTTTCGATGGGGTGCTCGACTTTGATGTATTGGTGCGTCAGCCACAAGATGCTCAAAGACTAAAACCAGAATACTCCGATGATTGGTTACACCTTAACCCCACAGGGTATAGGGTTATGGGACAATATGCAGCCCACCAACTGTTACATGGTGCCAAAACAATTCCTGATAAATACTGAAATCATATCAACTCCAACAACTACTAATATTAAACAAATATGCCATCTATCCCTACAACCGTTGCCGGGTTCTATCGGCTGAATTGGATTCAGCGTATAGGTTTTGCCTCCGGTGATTTAGCTCAGAATCTCATTTACCAAACAGTGGGTATGTACTTGCTGCTGTTTTTATACCAATGTTTATGGACTTCATCCCGTATCAGTATCGCTGATGTTCGGCATTGTTCGCATTATCGATGTTATTTGGGACCCCATCGTGGGCACCTACGTCGATAAGAACAATCCTCGATGGGGTAAATACCGGTCGTACTTGCTTTTGGGTGGTGTACCCCTCACAGGCTTTGCCGTCTTATGCTTTTGGAACGGCTTTTTCAGGCTCATTGCTCTACGCTTATGTTACCTATGTAGGCATGTCGATGTGCTACACACTTGTCAATGTTCCTTATGGGGCGTTGAATGCCAGCCTCACGCGCGACACCAACGAGATAACTATCCTTACTTCTGTCCGTATGTTATTTGCCAATATTGGTGGACTGTCTGTTTCGCTCGGCATTCCTATTATTGTGGCGCTGTTATCGCCCGATGGCAAGATGAATACCGTGGACGATGCTGGTGCATGGTTCATGACAATGGGGCTGTATGCCATTATTGGCTGGCTATTGTTGGTCTTTTGCTTTACGCAGACCAAAGAGAGGGTGGTGATGGACGTCAAACAAACAGCCAATGTCAAGGTCTCTGACCTATGGATAGAGTTTTTGCGCAATAAGCCTTTGCGTATTTTAGCTTTCTTCTTTATCACATCTTTTGCCATGATGGCCATAGGCAATTCGGCCGGCTCTTACTACATGTTGTATAATATTAATGCAACGCCACAGCAAACGGCCATTTTCATGGGCTTAGGCTCAGTGCCGGCTTTTATCTTTATGCCTATGGTACCGGCCATAAAGCGGTTCATCGGCAAGCGGGGCATGTTCTACACTTTCCTTGGTATTGCTATTTTCGGTATGGCTCTGCTCTATGTCATCTCTGTCATCCCGGTGTTAAACCACCAAATATGGTTGGTTGATGTAGCCCAGTTCATCAAATCTACAGGTGTTATTGTGGCTACAGGTTATATGTGGGCATTGGTACCAGAGGTTATTTCGTATGGCGAGTATACCACCGGTAGACGTATATCGGGCATTGTAAATGCGCTTACCGGTATTTTCTATAAGGCAGGTATGGCTCTTGGTGGTATTGTTCCGGGATTGGTACTCTCTTTGGTTCATTTCGACCAGAAGAATGCAGTGATGCAAACAGAGCTGGCCCAACAGGGCATTCTGTGGTTGGTATGTGTTATCCCAGCATTACTTTTTGGTTGTAAGCATCTTTATAATTTCTCGTTATGAGCTGACTGATGAAGTCATTGATGACATCAACCGGAAAATAGAGTTACGTCAATAACTAATCATCAATAACTATAATGAAAAAAACTTTAGCTATTCTTTGCGCTGCCACCCTATTAGTACCTTCGACTGCGCTGGCATAGCATGCTACCCTAAAAACCACATTGGGACAGCATTTCCTTATAGGTGCGGCACTCAATACCAATGTACCCGATGGCAACGATCCGCGATCGGCCGAGTTGGTGAAGCAGCAATTCAACTCAATTGTTGCCGAAAACTGTATGAAAGGTGAGCGCATACATCCCGAAGAAAGTGTTTATAACCGGACCGATGCCGACCGATTGGTGCAGTTTGGAACCGAGAATGGCATGGCTGTTATAGGCCATTGTCTGATATGGCACTCGCAGGCCCCCCATTGGATGTTTACCGATAAGGATGGAAAAACTGTCAGTAAGTCGGTACTTATAGACCGCATGTACCACCACATTACTACAGTAGTAAGCCGTTATAAAGGTCGCATTAAAGGTTGGGACGTGATAAACGAGGCTTTTAATGATGATGGTACTTTCCGATCTACCCCTTATTACAAAAATCATAGGTCCCGAATACTTTGAGCTGGCTTTCCGCTTTGCCCACGAAGCCGACCCCGAAGCCGAACTATACTATAACGATTATTCTTTGTCTATGCCGGCTAAGCGCAATGCTGTGTGCCGACTCGTTCGCTCGCTCAAAGCTAAAGGCTGCCGTATAGACGCTGTGGGTATGCAGAGTCATAATGGTACCAACTTCCCAGATTTAACAGAATATGAGAAGAGTATAGAGGCTTTTTGCCAAAGAGGGTGTAAAAGTGCAAATGACAGAGTTCGATATCGACATGCTGCCACGTCCGCAGTATTTTTCTGGAGCTGAAGTGAGTCAAGATTTTTGCTTACCAAAAGCGGTTAAATCCATATCCTAATGGGCTTCCTCGAAAGATGCGGCAACTCTTCGAACAGCGATACCTCGACTTCTTCTCCATTATTCATCGACAGCAAGACAAAAATAGAACAGAGTAACCTTTTTGGGGGCGTTACCGACCGCGACTCGTGAGCTTAACGATTGGCCTGTAAAGGCCGCACTAACTATCCTTTGCTCTTTGATAGGGCTTGGAAAGAAAAGCCCGGTAGTACAGAAAATTATCCAATTATTTAAATAACATATGTGGCAGCCTTACCATTTATAGGCATTAGGGCTGCCCATTCATCATTCTTTTGTATGAAAGCCAGATATTTATTCCCCAACGATTACATGGCAGACCCTTCTGCCCATGTGTTCAACAACCGTGTTTACATCTATCCCTCGCACGATTGGGATAGTGGGGCGCCTTCGATGATGATGGTGGCCATTTTCAAATGAAAGACTACCATGCCTTTTCACTTGATGATATAGAAAATGGAGTGGTGACCGACCACGGTATTATTCTCGAGCTACCCCATATTCCATGGGCTTCGCAGCAACTTTGGGACAACGATGTAGTAGAACGAGGTGGCAAATATTATCTTATTTTCTGTGCTAAGGATAAAACTCAGACATTCCGTTTGGGAGTGGCCGTGGCTAACCGTCCAGAAGGGCCGTTCGTTCCACACCCCGACCCCATACGAGGCTCTTATAGTATAGACCCCTGTACTTTCAAAGACGACGATGGGCAGATTTACGTCTATTTCGGAGGGATATGGGGTGGACAGTTGCAGCGCTATGCCGGCAATAAATCGTTGGCTGTGGAGCACTTACCACAAGGCTGTGAGCCGGCATTACCACCACGAGTGGCCCGTATGACCGATGATGTGTTACAATTTGCCGAGTCTCCACGCGAAATAGAAATCCTCGATGAAGCTGGCAAGCCTCTATCGGCTGATAACCCACATCGTTTTTTCGAAGCATCGTGGATGCACAAATATCGTGGTCGTTACTACTTTTCTTACTCTACAGGCGACAGCCATCTGCTATGCTATGCAGTAGGTAACAACCCTTATGGACCTTTTACCTACCAAGGTGTTATTTTGGAACCCGTAGTAGGCTGGACCACACATCATAGCATCGTAGCGTTTAAGGGGTGCTGGTATCTTTTTCATCACGACTGTGTACCCTCCAATGACTGTACTTGGTTGCGCAGTATGAAAGTAATGCCATTAGCGTATCGTGAGGATGGCACCATAGTAACCATGAAGAGCGAATAGAAAAAGGCCTTTACCCCTCGTAGCAGTAGGGAGAATAGGCATATAAAAGTTGGTGTGACGAGGTAGGGCAGACTGTCTTACAGTCCGTCTGCCACTTTGGGGAGACAGGCTGAGGTTCGTCTCCTTTTTAGTAGTTATTTTAGAGACTTTATACCTTTTTAGGTGACCAAAGTAGATGAGCAATGAGCAAAATAAAAGAAAGCAGCCTTTTCACAAAGACTGCCCTCCAAGGATTCTTACATTAACTTTTATTTATTACTTTGTATACAGTGCAACGATTGTTTCGTATTTTTCTTGCTTGCCCGATATAGGTGTGGGCTCACCATTCTTCTTGGCATAGTCTACCAGCTGTTGCAGCGACATTCTGCCCTCTTCGAAAACTTTGCCTTGGCCGGTATCGAAGCTGGCATAACGTTCTTTCTTCATGGCTGGCAGCTCACTCTGTTCCAATATGGCAGCTGCATTCTCCAGGGCACGGGCCATGGCATCCATGCCACTAATGTGAGCAATGAAGATGTCTTCGGCATCGGTAGAGTTACGACGTATCTTTGCATCGAAGTTGCTACCGCCATTGCCCAATCCACCATTGCGTATAATCTCCATCATGGCTTGTGTCAGTTGGAAGTTATCTATGGGGAATTGGTCGGTATCCCAGCCGTTTTGCTCATCGCCACGGTTGGCATCTATGCTACCCAGCATACCATTGTCTACAGCTACAGCCAACTCGTGCTCAAAGGTGTGGCCGGCTAATGTAGCATGGTTCACTTCTATGTTTACTTTAAAGTCTTTGTCTAAACCATGTGCTCTTAGAAGCCGATAACCGTCTCGGTATCTACATCGTATTGGTGCTTGGTGGGCTCCATGGGCTTAGGCTCAATTAGAAAGTGCCGGTAAACCCCTTTGCTACAGGCATAGTCGCGGGCAGCTGTCAGCATTTGGGCCAAGTGCTCTTTTTCGCGCTTTTTGGTCGGTATTAAGTAAGCTCATATAGCCTTCTCGACCGCCCCAGAACACATAGTTGGTACCACCCAACTTGATGGTGGCATCAATGGCATTTTTTATCTGTACGGCAGCTCTGGCCACAACATCAAAGTTGGGGTTGGTGGCAGCTCCGTTCATGTAGCGTTTGTTGCTAAATACGTTGGCTGTGCCCCAAAGCAGCTTTACATGAGCTTCTTTCATCTTCTCAAGGGCATAGTCGGTAATAGCTTTCATGCGAGCCTCATATTCCTCAATGGTATCTCCTTCTTCTATAAGGTCTATATCGTGAAAACAGAAGTACTCGATGCCCAACTTTTTCATGATTTCGAAGCCGGCATCCATTTTGTCTTTGGCCCGTTGTATAGCATCGTTGGCTTTGTTCCACTCGTAAGTACGGGTGCTGCCTCCAAATTGGTCACCACTGGCATCGCCAAGGGTGTGCCACCAGGCCATAGCAAATTTTAGCCATTCTTTTCATGGTTTTGCCCATGACCACCTTATCAGGGCTGGTAGTAGTGAAAGGCCATGACATTTTACTATCCTTTCCTTCGAAAGGAATCTTACCAATTTGAGGAAAAAAATTCTTTTTGTCATTGTTATTTGTTTTTAGATGTGTTATGTGTATATAAGTTATTGTTTGATGTACTTTTTTAGGGTAGTTTTTCCAACGTTCGTAGAAGCTTCTTGGTATTGGTTGGCATTTTTTGCTGTCGGGTTCTATCACTGCCAATCGTTTCAAAGTAGCAAAGGCTTCGGTATGGTCATGGTAAATGCCACAACCCTATACCCTGCACCGCAGGGCAGCACCTATGCTGCCATCGGTATCGTATAGTTCTATGCTGGCACCAGCTGGTAGAGGATAGCGTTTCTCTGAAAAATGGGACTAAGAAACATGTTGGCCCTTCCGGCATGAATGTGCTGTATGTTCATGCCCATGGTTTGCATCACCTCCATACCATAACAGAACGAGAATACAATACCTTCTTGTGCGGCCCTAATGAGATGGTTGCGAGTATGGTGGTTAAATTAAGCCCACTGATGGAGCATCCCTATCTCTTGGTTTTCTAATACTCGCTCGGCACCATTACCAAAGGGAATAACCGACACGCCATCGCTGCCAATAGGCACTTGGGCACAGAGTTGGTTCATATCTTGGTAGTCTATACCCTCTAAGGCAATGTTGCGACGTACCCACGCATTGAGTATTCCAGTGCCGTTGATACAAAGCAGCACTCCTAAGCGGTCGATGTCGGGAGTGTAGTTAACATGAGCAAAGGTATTGACACGGCTCTTCTTGTCGTAGCCTACCTCTCCCAATACACCGTACACCACCCCCGATGTGCCGGCAGTAGAGGCTATTTCACCGGGGTTGAATACGTTGAGGCTCAAAGCATTATTGGGTTGGTCACCGGCTCGGTAAGCAATAGGGGTACCCGGTTCTAATCCTAACTCTTGGGCCACTTGTGGGCTTACCCTGCTCTGTATGTCGAAAGTGGGTACCACATGGGGTAATAGAGTGGCATCTATGCCGTAGTAGTCGAGTAGGAATTGGGCTACGCGTTTCTCTTTGAAGTCCCAAAAATATACCCTCCGACAAGCCACCTATGGTGGTGTTTATGTCGCCACTCAACTTCATGGCGATGTAGTCACCGGGAAGCATGACTTTATAGATACGCTCGTAGATGTGGGGTTCATTCTCTTTGACCCAAGCCAGCTTGGCAGCGGTAAAATTGCCCGGTGAGTTAAGTAGGTGAGCGAGGCATCGGTTGGCCGACAGCTCATTGAAAGCGCGTTCTCCATAAGGTACGGCTCGTGAGTCGCACCATATAATGGCATCGCGAAGCACCTTTTGCTCCTTGTCTACACACACCAGCCCGTGCATTTGGTAAGATAGGGCCTATGGCCTTAATTTGTTGACCTTGAACGTGGGCACTGGCTTTGACCTTTTTTAAGGCGAGACAGGCATTATCCCACCACATCTGTGGGGCTTGTTCGGCCCAACCGGTCTTGATGGCTTTAATGAGGGCTTCGTGTTCGGGGTAGAATGCGGTAGCTACACAGTTGCCACTTTCTATATCTACCAGCGAGGCTTTTACGGAGCTGCTGCCCACATCGAGCCCCGTGCAAGTATTGATGGGTTGATGAATAGATGTTCATGTTGGCGTAATATTAATGTTGTAGGTTATTATGTTTTAGGTAAACTGCAAATATAGCTATTTTTGAGAAGAATATGCCGTTTGTGAGTTACCTTTTACATCGTCTTTCTGTGTGGTGGCATATAAACCTATGCAGGCTCCAATGAAACCACCACTGCGACCGGTACTCAGATTGATGGCATCTACCCCTTTGCAGAGCACCTGCCAAGGTTCATTAGCTACAGCATACAAGAAATTGTAGTAACGACCACGGCCTTCTATTTTTAGATGTAAATCACCATCAGGTATTGGTGTCGAGGCTATGATGGTGTGTTGTTTTTCGGCTCTTACCAGCGTTAAAGGTGGGCCGACCGTTGAGCAGAGTTTTACCAAAGACAAAGTTGTAGTCTTCGTTTTGCAATAAAGCCATACCGGCTAACTCTTGTTCGGTGCGTGGACTGAAGTCGACAACAGTTTCAGCACAGAAGTTTTCGTGCTGTTGTCGTGTCCATACGGCCGATGGAGATTCCAACTGATAAATGTTGACAGGTAGGGGGGTGATGTGGAGTTGATGATGAGCTACCGACCAGAAAGCAGAGGGGTTGCGCAGGAACATCCAGCGACTGTTGAGCTGCTGACCGTCGAAACTATCGTGATAACAAAAATTACCACTCATGGGTTGTTCGCCATTGGGGCACAGATTAGCTTTCTCGCCAATGGGACTAATGGCCTTACCTTTTTCTAAAAATTTCGGGCCAGCCGTCCTTCCATGTTACCGGCAGCAAATAAGTGTCGCGACCGGTATTGTAAAAAAGTCGTCCTCGTAGGGTCTACAAGCCAAGAATACGGCCCACCAATCTCCCGTTTTGCTCTGTACCATATCGGCATGCCCAGCACTCGTTACCACATTGGGGCGTTGAGGCGATAGACCTGTGCGTTGAGTAAGAATGGGGTTATGAGGATTCTCCTCCCATGGTCCCATGGGGGTTGGGGCTCGCAATATAACTTCGCTGTGCCAGCCACCGGTACCACCCTCTGCACACATGAGATAGTAATATTTGCCTATGCGGTACAGATGTGGCCCTTCTATCCAAATGGGGTGGGGCTCTACATGGGTGCCACCGCGTACTATCTCCTTATGATGGCCCACAATGCTATCGCCCTTAACATCGAACTTGAAAAATACGAATAGCCCGTTGACCATTGTACTCGGTGGTACCATCTACCGGGCCGTTGTGTACAATGTAGCCCTGCCCATTTTTGTCGAAGAAGAAGGAGGGATCTATACCATTTATTTTTGGTAAGTAGATAGGGTCGCTCCAGCCTTTTTCTGGATTCTTGCTCTTCACGAAAAAGTTACCACGTCCCACATTGGTGGTAATCATGTAGAAAGTTTTGTTGTTCTCGTTATAGGTAATGGCAGGAGCAAATATGCCTCCCGATACCCTGGTGTTCTAATGGTAGCTGTGAGGGCCTATCGAGTACATGCCCCTACCAATTGCCAATGCACTAAATCCTTGCTCTTGTGTAGAGGTACACCGGGATAGAAACTGAACGACGAGTTAACCAAATAATAGGTATCACCGGCACGGCAGATTGAGGGGTCGGGGTAAAAGCCGGCCAATATAGGGTTGTAATATTGCTTGGTGGGATTGATGGGTTGACTGAATCGTGTATCGTTTCCTTGGTAATCGAAACTCTTGAAGTGGGCTGTTTGGGCATGGGCCGATAAACAGACCGACAACGAGAGTAGTAATTTAATGGGCAATTTTCTCATGATGAGGAAGTTTGTTTTGATGTATGATAATTGTTATTAGATACCTTTCCAACCCATGGAGAGTAGGTGTTGTTAATTGATTGCAAATATACATTAATGCCATATGAGACATTTTTCGTTGGTGTTTCTAAAACTTTCTTTTTGTTTCACATCTCGTGTTTATGCCATATAGCAGTACTTTCAATGGTATTTTTGTTACATTTTAGGCCTATGAAATATGGTTTTGGCGAGGTCATGGCGTAGTTCCAATTCTTGAATATGGCAGGTAGAAAATAAAATTGCTTTGTTTTACAAACGATGTTAGTAAACATGAGGAAAAGATTTCGTTTTTCCCCAGATATACATCTTCTTTTTCCACTATTATAGGAAAGAGTTTAGGGTGATAACCTTTTTATGAAAAATATTGATAAAATACCTCTGAAAAACTTTTTGTCGTGGGCAAGAACCAATAGAAGAATGTGATATACGCGATAAATGGGTAGTATAGATAAAGTATTGATAATTAGAGTTTTTATGATTATTAATGGGTAGGAAATATGGCGAAATAGCCATAAAAGTGGTGTAACTCAGCGTTAGTTAAGTGGTTGCTGGGGCCAAATAAGAAGGTTGTTGCAGTGTAGTTGTGAGTTAGAAGCGTGTTAGTTATGAGAATTTGTGGGCTCAGTAGAAAAGAGATGGGGAAATTTCCTTAGTTAATATATTTTTCTTTCCTTTGTATCATGGAAGAAAAATCTATATCAATTAGCCGAGTTCGTTTTTACCAAGCGATATATTACATTATATCTCTATTGTCAAGATAGAGCCTGATTCTTCTTTGTTGCGCATTTACCTTGATGAGAAAATGGAGAAAGAACTTTCAGAAGATCTTCATTTTTGAATCCCAAGGCTTTTATGGATGCTGTCGAGGTGACAGACTTCCCGATTCGGGACCATAAGGTAATTTTTGGTTCTTCGTAGACGTCGGTGGATAGATACCGTACAGGTAAGAGTTTCTCCCTTCCCCTGCAGATTGACATTACCGCCTCCGGCACTCGTTATTCCAAAGAGTTCGGAGCTTTTTTAAAAGAGACGTATGGAGACGTCCCCAGTGACCTGCCGTACGCTTGAGGAATTCTATCATATCAATGGACATAGTTTTTGAGAAACAGTATAAAGAAATATTAAGTGGTTACAGGTCATGGGAACAGTTGGCTCATGCACAGAAGTGGCTTCTATTTGAGAATAATATCGGCAAGAGCATAGCAATAGATGAAACATCCTTGTCCAATGGCGAGCTCTACACGATAGTAACCAATAGGGACAGACACGGTAGGGAGGGATGTCTTATCGCTATATTGCGGGTACAAAGTCCTTGGATGTCTGCAAGGTACTCGGATGAGATAGATGAAAAAGAAGGGGAAGACGTAGAAGAGGTTACCTTGGACTTGTCCGACAGTATGCGTAAGATAGTGAGACATTGCTTTCCCTAAGGCTAAACGAGTGATCGATCGTTTTCATATACAGAAACTTGCAATTGATGCCGTGCAACAGATGAGAATAGAGCATCGCTGGGCTGCCTTACAGGAAGCAAATGAGGAGAAAGAGAATGTGAAGTTAGAAAAGCGAGCATATCAATCTGTGACTTTTGAGAATGGAGATACACGTAGTGAACTGCTGGTAAGAAGCAGGTACCTGTTATTCAAATCATCGGAGAAATGGACTGATGAGCAGAAGCTAAGAGCCAAGATACTATTTTAGAGAATATCCTGACATCAAGAAGGCTTACGGCTTTATCATCATTCGCTAAGAATGATTTTTGCAAAGAACACTGTCAAAGACGCAGCTAGACTATCATTGGCCAAGTGGTATAATAAGGTTGAAGAAGCTAACTTTCATTCCTTTAATGTCATTGCAGCAACTATCTACGAACATTACGATGACATACTAAACTTCTATATTAACAGAGCTACAAACGCGGCTGCTGAATCCTTTAACGCAAAAAAATAAAACTATTTAGGGCTAACGTAAGGGGAGTTGTGGATAAAAGTTTCTTCCTTTTTAGGATTGCTAAACTATATGCTTATCCACACTAAATATCTACTGTCCCCTGATTGTAGTGCAGAATCAACTCTTTTGTCTTGAGAAGTCGCTCATAAAAAAATACGGTTCGGTGGCATTATAAGGTGCTCCACACAACATTTTATTCCATTCGTCGTACATAGGTTACGATGTTTATAACCGCAAAATTACGACTTTTATTTGAAGAACAACAGGACCCAATCAAAGAAAAACGGGATTGGAAGCAGGAAACTGACGCTCGGTATGCCTTAAAAAGATTTTGTTGTTATGGGTGACCGAGGCCCTTCGCATTGTGCGTTTGGCAGTCACGGACATCACTTTCCTGCAAAGAATGACATAGGTTATGTTGTTTGAAACCTCCGCAAGCCCGCACCCTCCCTTGGGAAGGGGCAGGGGTGGGCTTTTCATTTCACGCAAGCCGTCTGCGAAGCCGGCATAGGTGTGTTTGCGGAGGAAGTTGGCATCCCAAAGGCCGAGTAGGCTCACCGCTCGCCAGCCGGAATCTTTCGGCGAGTCGGTGATACTCCACTGCGTGATGCCATACTGCTGGGACGCAGGAATGATTTTTGAAGTATCTGTCCGACGATGAACCGATAGTAATCGCTCATCTGCTTGTGCTGCGCTTCGGTCAGGTTCTCGGTCATGACAGCATTGCCCGCAGCGTCGTTGTAGCCCATGTCAAGCTCGGAAATCTTCACGAGTTTGCCCTGTTGCAGCCATCAGTTGAAGCATCTTCACGACATGTTCCTCCCTTGCTCTTCTGAACTGTCGGATTGGCCGAGAACGACACGTGCATCTGACTGCCGATACCGTCAATCCGTGTCACGCCGTCTTTTCTCCCATTCACCAATCCAATGGATGAGGCTCTTGAGTTTCTTGTTGTCGTCCCAATCCGACTCCAGATTGTAGTCGTTGATGAAGAGTTTCAGCTGGCAGCATCGCCGTTGTGGGCTGCAAAGCCCTTGCGCGCCTCGGCAACGGCTGTGCGCACGTAGTCGAGGTCGCCCAGATAGTCTTGCCAGTAGAAGTTCTTTTTGGCATCATCTTCAGAAACCGTACCGCGCGTGGCCGACTGCAGGTCGTAGTAACCGTCGCCATCTTTGTCTCGTCCCGAAATGGGTTCGTTGACCACATCCCACGATGTCACGTAGCCGTCGCAGGCTTCCATCATTCCATCGACCCATGTTGCCATGGCTGTTGTCAGGATGGTTTTCTTCTCGCCGTCGCTCAAGGGAATCTTGTTGCTCTTCTCCATGTAGTAGAGCTGAACGTCGTCGATATAGATTTTGCCCGCCACAGCACCAAGGTTGAAGAGGAAGCGGTTACAGCCCTCGCCGGTGACCGTGGTTTGAACGGTAAACTCCTTCCAAGTCGTCGTGAGACTCATTGCCGGGAAATCGCCGCGCCCCTGATAGCCGTCGGTCTTTTGGAAACCTGCGCCAATGTTGCCGGGGTTGTCGGCCTTGCCCCAAAAAGTGGAGATAGTAGGTCTTGCCGTTTTCAAACTCCTGGTCGACAGCCCGCTGCACACTCCACGAATTGGTTGCGCCGGGGTTGGTGACCACCATGCACTTGCTGCCGTCGTGCGAACCGGAAGCCAACTCGGCAGTGGAACCATTGCCCCAACCGCTAAGCACATCGCCGCCATCGAAGTTGTTCTCATAGACATATTTCGGAATCTCAACCATGGGCGACCCATGTGGACGATTTTCACATTCCGAATCTGTAGCGTTCCAACAAAAGCACCCGACTGACAAATGACAAAGCCGCTGTTGGCAACAGCCTTGAACGGCACGGCATATTCTTTCCAATCGGTGTTGAACGCAATCGATCCGTTGGCTCTTCCTCCCCGGTCGCCGATACCGACGGCAAGCGTGCCTTCGCCGGAACCTTTGACCGTCATTTTCAAGATATACTCGCTGTCTTCTTCAGCGGCAGGCCGTCGGCAATGTGATATTGCACGCGCCAGTTGTCGGTTGCGGCAGCATTCACCAGTTTGAAGCCGTCGCCATTGACCGTGATGTTGGCCTTCACTTCATTCGGCGCCCAATAGGTGTAGCTGCCGGCTGTCGTCCAATCCTTTTCAAAGTCGGTCTTCTCTACCTTTGCGTTGGGGTCAACCTGAAGTTCTCTGTCGGCAATCAAGCCGTTGAGGTATTTATTGTTCTGCTGCGAGTGCCATGCCAGCGTGTGTCCGTAGATGGTGATTCCGCCCTCCTTGGCGTTGGAAACAAACTCTTTCACGGTAGAGAAGTCCATGCGCCCGTCGTCCTTTACGCAAGACGCATATTTCATTGCGTTTCCGGCAGTCATCTCCATGAAGTTGCTACCGGCCAAACTATAAACCAACTCGCGCTTGTTGAAGTCGGAAGCCCCCAGGGCAACACCCAACTTGAAGTCGGGATTGCACTTGCCAGCTGACTTCAACTGCTCGACATAGTTCTTCAATGGCTCGTAGTCGTTCAGGTAATCGGTATTCTGCCAAGTCCTTGGTCATGTCTGTTTTTGTATTCGGAGAACTGTCATCGGCACATGAAGACAAAGCTGCCAGCACAGCCAGGCCCAATCCTATATTTAATTTGCTTAATTTCATATTCTTCGTCTTAATTATATGACACTTATAACTTTTCGAGCGGAACTTACTTATACTGCGGCTTGAACTCAACCACGCCATTCGTGTTGCCACGTGTCTGCGCCACAAATTCGTCTTTGCTTTCCATTGTGAGCCCACCACCGAAGTCAATGCGGTATTCAAGGGTGAGCAAATCGCGGTTCTTGCCGCTCCAGGCTTTCTCATTGGTGGCTCCTTTCGAAGTGAACTTGCCCGTACCCGTGGCCGTCATGCCCGATGTTTCGGAAGACACGGCGCAGTTTCCGTTGTCATCAAACGAGAGTTTCAGTCTGCATGTGACAGCCTGGACGACATCATTTCCGTGCGCATCCTTGACCGTCTTGTTGATGGAAACGGGAATATGCACTCTTTCAACGACTTTGTCGTGATTTGGCATACCTCATTCCTCTCTACGGATGATCCCTTGCGTATCTTTGTCTCTGTATTTCCGTTATGGGTTATCTTATCTTCTCCGCTACGAAGATAATAGCCCGACCACGGATTCATGTACTTCACGCAGTAAAGCACATAGTCTTTTGGGGCGACATTCCAGGCAGCTGCGTTCGTTCTTGAGGGTGTAGAACCTTCAATGGCAGGCGTACCCGACAGGATGCGGTCAGCACCAACCTGACCCTTGATGACGATTGGGATGACATAAGTACCCGTCACAGAAGCCGGATCATTAAAGAACGCATCCTCCAACTTTACCCTGCAAACGTCCTTGAAACTTCCATTGTAAGAAACGGTGGTCGAAGGTATCGAATAATAGTTTGCCGGCATCGGCTTCACGGGCATCACTCCGTCTTCAAAGTAGAGACGATCGCATAGCGAATTGTCCACAGCAGTCTCTAATGTGATATCTCTGCCATGATAGGTCCCGCCCATCGTGAGAACAATGTAGAAGACATGGTTGTTGTCATCGGTGTTGTCTCTGGTTTCATCATTGCCCAGCACGACATTTCGCACAACATGCTGGCGAGCGAAATATACGGATGAGCCGCCTTCGTAATCCGAGAACTCGGGATTTTCATTCTTGCAGGAGTCAAGAGCGAAAGCGAAAGCCGCCATCAATGCTATCGAGATATATTTTGTTACTTTCATTTTTATTGAAGTTTTAGCGTTATTTGTTGTTTAATTCCCAGCCTTTTATTCTGCTTGAGCTCCGTCCATTTTTTTGTATTTCGCTCTGCGGTATCGGTCCATAATACATATACTCCTTATAGTTTCTGTCTTCCACTTTGAAGGCTTTTATACGTCGTTGTTCCGCCATCTTTCTTGATTTGCACGCCACCGGCAGCCACGTCGATGGGTGCTTTCCAACGGCGAAGGTCGGCAAATCGCTTGTTTTCAAAGCAGAGTTCGAGGCGTCGTTCATTGCGAATCAGTTCGCGCATCTTGCCTTTATCGGACGCACACTCATTGAGATAGGCTACATCGGTAATTCCTGCGCGGTCGCGAATGGCCTTGATGACATCGTAAGCAGAATAACCATGCGACCCCGAACCCTTGGGGACCCCACGCCCTCATTGGCTGCTTCGGCATAGTTAAGGAACAGCTCTGTGTAGCGAATATACACGGGATAGTGATACTTAGCGTTCTTGAATTCGGGTTAGGGTCGCAATCTTCACGCAGAAGTTTCTTCATATAGTAACCCGTCTGCGTGGAATTACTCACCTTTGTTCAAGCCATCATCGTTGCCGAGTGGTCGTGATATCGGTTTTGATTTCCTTTCCTTTATACTTGCTGCCATCATGGATAACGTACATATCGAGGCGTGGATCGCGGTTCTCATAAGGCTTACCGGCATCATAGCCTCCACGACTATCGGCGATGGGATAGCCCGTAACGGTCGGAAAAGCATCAACCAAGTTCTGCGTCGGATTGATTCTTCCCTTGCCATAAAGGCTTGGTGGAAAGTTATCGGCCTCTTGACTCAGACCAAGGTTCCAGTCTTCATCACCGTTTGTACGGCTTCCTCGCCAAAGAATCTCCTGTGGAACGGCACCCGATCCAAGGTTATCAATCTCCGAAGTCTGTGCAAACCATTTGTTACCCGTGGGCGATATGCCGCTCACGCCGCCTATACGGTCAAGCACTTTGGCTGCATCGTCGGCCGCTTTGGCGTAGTTGACGGTCGTACCTGCTGCAAATGCCGGACTGGCAGCAAGCAAAGAGGCCTGCGAACAAATGGCTTCTGCAATGCGACCACTGATACGTCCGCGCATGATTGCGCCGAAAACGCGATTGTATTCGCCTGCCGTCTGAACGCCGATGGCCTTATATTTGGCCGGAACATCGGTGTCGTTCGTCAGGTCGTTATAGTCGAGTGGGGAGCAATTTCTCGGCTTCTTCCAAATCGTTATAAATCTGATTGAGACACTCTTGGAACGTGTTACGCGCCTTATTGAAGTCATCCGAGGGTTTCTCTGAGGCCGTTAAGTTCGGCACACCGAGCAGTTTCCCATCGGCATCCCAGCCACCATGGTTCATTAACAAGAAGTACATGTTGAGCGCTCTCAAGGCATAAGCCTCGCCTTTACGGCTATCACAGTACATTTTTCGGGCTTTTTCGTCTTTAGCCCAGTTCACTTTTGTCTGCCTGTTCCAAGAAAATATTCAGGTATTGTATGCAGGCCTCGGCGATTGGTCCATTGAGACATCGGGTCGTTATTGGCTGCCCAAGCACCCGTGGCCATCTTCAAATAACCGTTAGACAAATCATTACTCACCGCATCATCAGTGGCAACGTCCGTCACGCTCTTGGTATTGTAGGGCAACATAGCGTATCCGTAGCCCAACAGCCCTTGGGCATAAGTCGGTTCGTTGTAGATTTCGTCCAAACCCCGGTTGTTTTCCTGTGCAGGCTCAAACAAATCGGAACACGAAACCAAGCTGAATGCCAATGCCGTCAATAGGAATAGCTTCTTTATTTTCATAGCTTTTTGTTTTTTTAATTTCATTTTCATCAGAAAGTCGCTTTTCACCCCGATATTGTAGTAACGTGTCTGTGGTGCGCTGCCAACATTCAGCTCCAGCACCTCACGCTCGCCCGAAATGGTGAGCAGATTGGCCCCACTGACGAATGCAGACAAGCCTTTCACCCATGTCGAACCAAACAAACGGCGTGGCAAATCATAGGTGATTTGAACCTTCGCCAAGCGGAATGCATCGGTTTTATACAGCCAAAAGTCGGAAGTTACAAAGTTATTGCTACCCGAAAGTGTCGATAGTCGGGGGTAAGTTGCCGTAGCTGCGGTTTCAGGAGTCCAACGGTTGCGAACGACGGCAGAGTACTTGCCGGCCTCACGCACCCAATAATAGGAGGAGTTCTTCACACCATGCGCGCCGAAGTTGCCCACACCGAGGGCAAAGAACGTGAAAACCTCTCCACTTGGCAGTGAAGTTCACACCCATCGTAAACGGGGCACCATACCATCCCCCTTTACCAAGATACACTTGGTCGTAGTTATCGATCTTGCCATCATGGTTAACGTCCACATACTTGATGTCGCCGGGCCTTACCGTACTGCCAAGACTGCTTTTGGTCGGAGAGGCTGTAATCTCGGCTTCGCTTTTGGAAGAAGCCCGCACTCTTATAACCCCAAATGCCATCAATAGCCTTTCCCTGTCGGTTCTGATAGGTTTCAACATTATTCTCGTCAACCTTTGTCGCCTTCGTATTATAATAGGTGCCGGTAAGGCCGAGTGAGAGATCCGTTTCGCCGAACTTCCGGTTGAAGTTCAGGGTGAAATCAAAGCCAACGCGGCGATCATTGTTGTAGTTCAGCACGGGCATGAAAGACCCTTGGGGGTAACTTGTGTTCAAATGTGAGGGGAAGAAGGTGGGCGAATCAATGAGATAGCCCTCCATGGAATTGATGAAGAAGTTGGCTTCAAGCGTAACAAAGTGCTTCCACAACGAGGTTTTGAAACTCAAAGAAAGCTCTTTGCGCTTGATAAAGCCAAGGTCTTCGTTCTCGCCTCTTTTCGAATATGTGTACTTATCGTTCGAGCCATCATACCAGCCATAACCGTTGTCCGAAGTCCAAAAACCTTTATAAAGATAGTAACGAACATCTCCGCGGGCAAGGTCGATATCCTCGTTGATGATGCTTCCCGAAACGCTCAACAGCATATTGTCGACAGCATCGACATCTTTCAGAAAACTTTCATTCTTGAGTCGCCAACCCAAAGTCAGTGATGGAGAGAGCGCTTCACGATGGCCGGGGGCCAATTGTGCGGAATGAATAACGGCCAATCCCAAGTCGGCATAATACTTCTGCATGAAATTGTAAGAGGCTCCAAGGGCGAGATTGGCACTCGATGTCTTATGATACTGTCCCGACCTTGACTGCTGATAGCCCGAAGCAATCAGCATGGCAGACAGGTTGTGCACGTTGTTGAACGTGTTGTTGTAGTTGAACTGCGCGGAGAACAGCATGGTCTGGTTGTCCGTACTGCCGCTGATGTTCTGATTGCCCGAACGTTTGTCTTCACCTTCTTTCTTTAATCCCACGATAACGTCCTTGCCGTTATAGTTCGACCAAGTCGGGATATAGACGGCATAGCTGTTATCGAACGATGTCGTGGGAGGTGGAATAGTCCACGGCGAAGCGCGTTTCAAAAAGAAAGACCCGTCAACAGCTTTCCAAGTCCGATGTTGACACCCGTGTCAAGCGGAATTGACGACTCGTCCACTTTGCTCTTGCCGGCTGCATAAACATCGCCGAACAAAGAAGATGAGTTTACTTGTGAGCCGGCAAGGAAATATTTACCGTCAATCAGCTTGGCTACACTCAGCAATTCCAAGGCTGCCTTTGCATGCGGGTCGACCATATCCACAGGTATCAACGGATTGGCATACTGCGGGAAATGGGCCGCATCGTTGCTGCTACGTTCCAATAGTTTCCCTTGGCCGTATTTGAATCGTAGAATGTGGCGCTTGAGTTCACCCACGCCTTGATGTCTTCACTGATGTTCACATCGACATTACCACGCACACTGAACCGCGAAATATGGTTGTTCTTGGCCTCACCAAACTTGAAATAGTCTCCGCTGCGATAGTAATTGATGTTGCTGTAGAAGTGTGCACGCTCTCCGCCACCGCTGATTTCGCGCTGTTGCCTCATGGCGCGAATACATCTTGCGGATGTAGTCGGATGAATAATAATCGATATTAGGATAACGATAAGGGTTCAGCCCCGACCCGTGATTGTAAATGTCGGCCGCTGAATAAAAGCGGTGTCAGCCCGTCATTCGCACGTGCCTCGTTATAAAGCGTCATATATTCGGCCGAACTGAGGTATTCGGGGAATGACTTTTCGCCACATGCAAGCCCGTGTTGGCCCGCACCTCAACCTTCAGTCCGTCGTTCTTTCCGCGTTTGGTCGTGATGAGCACGGCGCCCTTTTGCAGCCTTGCTGCCATAGAGTACAACGGCCTGTGCACCTTTCAAGAAGGTGATTTGGTCGATTTCGCTCGGCATGACATTGGTTGCATCACGCGGCACACCATCTACCATGACCAGATAACCGGCATTGTTGCTGTCCATTCCCCAAAGCGAATTACCGTTAAAGCCACCGACATACCCCTGCATATTGTCAAGGCTGTAGGTATTATAGTTCTTTTTCATCAAGTCGGCCACGTCGACAACGGACACACCGCCGAGGATATCCTTCTTGGCCACCTTGCGATAGGCTACCTGCACCATTTCCTTCTCCGCACCAGCAGTGTCGGTCGCTTGCTCAACAGCTGCCTTTGCATCGACACCGACAGGAGCCAACACGACAAGGCCTGCCAGAAGAAGTTTTGATTTATAGGATTTGAATTTCGTATTCATACGATTATTTCTATTTAGTATCACTTAAAAACATTCTTTACCAGCCCGGATTCTGATAATACTCCGGATAGAGATAAACCTCATTGATAGGCAACGGGAACCAATAGTGCTTTGTATTAAAACTGCGGGTCAGTATCAATTCCTTTCGATAATTGGCCACCCGGGCATCTTTCGGGTCGTTGTTTCTGTAGAAGTTGGCGTTTTCCACGCGGTCAAACTCCCTGCGAATATTTTTTCGTTGTAGGGTGCTTCGGTGAGGAGCAACCAACGCTGCAGGTCGTTGAAGCGGAATCCTTCGAAAGACAATTCCACGGCACGCTCGCGGCGAACTTCGTCCATAAACTTGTTCTTGTCCGACAGATAAGCACTCCCGACATGGCCCGCACCCACGCGATCGCGCAGCGTGTTGAGGGCATCGGCAGCCGTTTTGCCAAAGTTCGAGGCCTTGCCTGTTGCCCCACCTATGGCCGCACATGCCTCGGCATACATCAGATAGATATCGGCCAAGCGCATATAGGGCAGATAGCAATGCAGGTTGCCGCCCCGGTCGTACGTTCTGTCTACCTCGTTACAGGTATGGGGCACCAGCTTCTGAATGAAATAGCCCGTGCGACTGCCGTTTGCCACCGGCCGCATGTTGCCGCCCGTGAAGAGTTCGCAGTATTGCAGGTGGGCATATTGGCCGGGCGTGCCGTTCAGGTATTTGAAACCGTCGAACACGATGTCGTGATAGAAACGCGGGTCGCGGTCTTTGAAAGGATGATTAGGGTCGAAGCCCGAACCGGGGTCGGTGATGGGAAGCCCGTTGGCCATGCCATACATCTCCACGAGATTGGCTGTCGGCTGGTGAATCACGTTGTCGTGGGCCACTACTTTATCGACCTTCGGACCGAATACCTTCGAGGTGTTCCGTTCGAGCCGTTGTAATCGGCAGACGGACCACGGAAGATGGCTTCTACAGAGCCCGGCATCTTCCGGTTCTGCTTGCTGGTATAGAAGATGTCCGAGAAGCATGTGGTGGCATTGGCAGCCTTTTTCGTGATTGTAAACATCCTTATACTTTGAACTCGGCCAACGCGTATTGCGTCTGTCCCTGACTCCACCAAACGGAGCAACTCTCCGAAGGCTTCGGCCGCCTTCTTGGCATATTCGCCGTCATAGTCATAGGTCTTACCGTCCTTCGAGGCGCCGAGCTGGGCACCATTCTTCATCAACGGACTTGCCGCCCCACAGGTAAGTCTTGCCCAGATAGCCCAAAGCCATGATCTTATTGATACGCAGGTCGTTCTTTCCCTGCGTTGCGGCTCCGGCACTCGTGCGGTCCCGAGTTGACGGGCAACAGGTCGGCCGCCTTGCGGAAGTCGGCCGCCGCCTTGTCTGCACACGCCTGATAGGAGAGGCGGGGCAGGTTGAGTTCGGACTTGCTGTCGGGTAAGTGTCCACGTAGGGCAACCCGCCGAAGAACTGCATCAGCTCGGTGTGCCACCAGGCACGGAAGAAATAGAGCTGACCGGCAATCATGTCTTTTTCTCTTCTTTGGATGCAGCAACCATCTTGTCAAGGTTGGTCAGGCCCAAGTTAGCCTTTGCGGATACAATACCAGGCGTGTGGCCAAAGCGAGTGTTCAAACTTGTTGGTTGAGGTGGGATTGCTCCCTGTCTTATAGAGCCAGTTGCCCGTAGTCTCCCATGCACGGAAGTTACCAAGGTCAACTTGATGCGTCATTCGGTTGTCGGCCTCGGGATTAAAGACCTCATCATCGCCCCAATTCCACGACGGACACGAGTTACATTTCTCTTTATCAGGGGATACAATTGTAGATTTCTTCCACGAAACCCTGGAAATTGCGGAAGTTGACAAAGGCATCGTCGGGCGAAACGGTTGAGTCGGGCTCCTTATCCAAGTAGTCTTCGCAAGAAACCAACGCCGTGTTGAGTGCAAACAAGGCGCATATCAACATCAAAAATGGTTTTTATGTTCGTTTTCATTTGTCTGTTTTTGTTTAATACTACAATGAGAATTTAACACCGATATTGAAGCGTCTCACGGTAGGGTAGGCGCCGAGGAAACCGCCGCCGCCGAGGTTGGCTTCACGGTCGTCGGGCATACGTGTCCACAGCCAGAGGTTGTTGCCGTTGAGATAGAGCTTGAGATAGGTGATGCCCAGATGCTTGATCCAACCGCTTGTCCAGGTGTAAGCCACCTCGACGTTCTTCAATCGGATGTAGGAACCGTCGTAAAGGAATTGGGTTCCGTTGCTGTAGCTGGATTGGTTGGCGCCCCATCTGGGCACGATGACGTCGGCGTCGGGCGCACTTTTGTCCCACCATGTGCCTGCATCATAGACATTGTTGAGCTTGTTGCCGAAGCTGCTCAGCGTGACATCGCGGGTCACATCGGTCACACCATAGAACTGCGCCATGGCCGAGAATCCTTTCCACTCAACGCCCAGCGTTGCATTGTAGGTGTTCATCGGCGAGCCGCTGTAGCCTACGGGTGCCGCATCTTTGCTGTCGATCACGCCATCGCCGTTGAAATCAACGATGTAGTAGTCGCCCACGAGGCGATGGTTGTCGTTGGATTCATGGGCCGGCGAACCGATCAGGTCGTCGATGTTGTTGATGAAGCCGCGGTCAAGATACGATCTGTATTGCCCCATGGAGAAGCCGGCATCCTTCTGATAAGCCGGACGAAGGACGGGGTCGTCCTTGAGCAGCACCTTGTTCTTGGCGTGGGTCATGTTGAAGTTGGCCCATAGGCGCAGGCCGTTTGCCCACTTTTTGTTGAGTCGCACCTCGAATTCATAACCCTGTCGTGCGCACCTTTCCTTTATTGATCGTAGGCGCTGTGGTGCCAAAGTAAGCCGGAACGGAGCGTCCGCTGCCAAAGATCAGGATATCGTTTCGGCGGTCATGGAAGAAGTCTATGGAGCCTGTAACCAGATCCGCCAAGGAAACCATAGTCGACGCCAAAGTTCGTTTTGCGCACGGTTTCCCATTTTACATTCTCATTGCCCAGGGCACTTTGGCGATACCATGAATAGATACTTGCGGTATGATCCAGGTCTATTGTGGTCTGACCGCCATAAGCCCACCGGCTCATGTACAGCCAGCGACGGGCCGAATCAAACGGGTCGCCCATGTTGTCGTCGCCGATTTCACCGTAAGAAGCGCGCAGCTTCAACAGGTCGATGATGCCTTTCTCGCGCAGGCGGTCCATGAATTTCTCTTCCGTAACGGTCCATCCAAGGGCGCCGGAGTTGAAGAAAGCAAAGCGATGGGCCTTGCCGAATTTCTCAGAACCGTTGTAAGCGCCATTATACTCGATGAAATAGCGGCCCGCATAGTTATAGGTGGCACGGAACGCCCGATCTTCGCGATAGGTAGGCATCACGCTTCCGCGGGCATTCTCCTGTCGGGAGAAGAGTCCCATGGCCGAAACGTCGTGGTGTCTGAACTGACGGGCCCGAGTTCAATTACAGTCGGTAATAGAGATTGCGCACGGTTGCGTTGTTATCTACGGCGCCTCCTTCGGTGGTCCAGTTCACACCTTGCTGCCAATCAAACTTGTTGTTGCCTTCAAGTTCTTGTCCCAAAGTCACCTTTCCGGTCTCCGGATCGATATATTTCGTCGGCGAAGCGTTGTAAAGGTCGTTGATTCCGCGACCGCTTTCCATAAAGATATTATCCCAGGAAACCGTTCCGCGGGCATTCAGTCCCTTGGTAATGAAATCCAATTTCTGTTCCGATGTGAAGTCGGTGTTGATGCGCGTCGTCGTAATCTGGCGCACACCGCCGATGGCGAGGTTCTGTGCAGAGTTTGAAACGTTCGAAGCATTGGGATAAAAGCCCCAAGAGCCGTCGGAATATTTGGGCAGGAACACGTCGGGGGCAATGTTGTAAGCGCCTGCCCACTGCTGTCCGATCTGCCATTCACTGTGCACGGAGTTGCTCCAAGGCGACTTCTTCACGCCGTTCGAGCCTGAGATGTTGGCCCGCAGCGTTGTAGTGTTCGTGATTTGAAAGTCCAGATTGCTGCGAACATTGATGCGGTTGTAACCGTAACCCGCCTTATAGTTGCGTCCGTTGTCGTATTCTCGGAACAAATCTCCCTCATGTACGAAGTCGGCTGACGCAAAATATTTCACGAACTTTGTACCGCCGCTGATGTTCACATTGGCATTGTAAGACATGGTCGACTTCTTGAACAGCGCATCCTGCCAGTCCACATTCGCATAGCGTTCACGCTGTTCCAAGGTGTTCTGGTTGCGATAATTGTCGATAAAAAGACTGCGGACGAACATACGACCATGAGTCGGGCGCAATGCCAAGTTCGTGCTCTACAGCCTGATTGCGCAGTCTTAAAGCATCGTACGAGTCATATTTGTTCGGCAACTTCGAGGGTGCTTTCATCGTTGCATTGAAGCCCACGTCGATCTTCGCCTTGCCTTCCGTACCACGTTTTGTCGTAATCAGAATGACACCATTGGCGCCTTTCACACCGTAAACGGCCGTTGCCGAAGCGTCTTTCAGTACGGAAATGTTGGCCACCGAAGCGATATCGACACTGCTCATCGGGCGTTCGATACCGTCAACCAATACCAATGGGTCGCTTCCGTTCCACGTGCTGGCGCCGCGAATGATGATTTGGGGTTCTTCTTCGCCCGGCATACCGTTGCCTTGAATGGTCACCACGCCGGGAAGATTGCCCGTCAAAAGCGGCTCCGATGTCGCTCACACCTGCCGCACGTTCCAACACAGCCCCCGTTGTTTGGGTGATAGAACCCACGACACTGGCCTTCTTCTGCTGGCCGTAGCCCACGATAACGGTCTCTTGAAGGGTGTGATCGTCGTCTTTCAGGACGATTTTTGCCGCATGTCCCTCGACAACGACAACCTCCTTGGTGACCATTCCCACGTAAGAAACAACGAGTGTGACCTTTTTAGCCGGCGTCTTCAGTTCGAAATTACCGTCAAAATCGGTGACAGCGGCAACAGAAGGCTTTCCTTTCATGACGACAGTGGCCCCGATCAACGGCTCACCTCCGGCGTCTAAAATCGTTCCGCGAATGGTGTTTTTGCGCCAAAGCCGCCACAACCGACGCGAAAAAGCATGGCCACGATCAGCGAAAAGCGTTGAAAAAAAGTCTGTGTACTTGTCTCATTTTTAATTATTAGGTTAGAATTAGACTTTACATTTGCAAAGATATTCAATACTTTTTTTAACGGCGTACATGATATTGTAACATTCATTTTGCGCCATGTAACAAAGTGAATGTTATGCAAGGGTTTTAGGGTCACTACATTCTTATTTCGACGCGTTTGTCACCACTACAGCAAATCGTAATTTCCTTCCTTGAAATGCACGGTATTTGTGTTTTCGTCAAAGAACTCAAACGACTTACGTGTCAATACAAGCTCTGCTACGGCCTGATGTCCGGCTTTCACAAAGACACGACTGAAGCCGCGCAGTGATTTTTATCGGCCCGTTCGGGTCCTGATGGTTCTTGATATACAGTAAAACGGTCTCTGTTCCGTCCTTACTGCCAACGTTTTTCTACGGGAATACGCACCACGATGGAATCAGCCTTTTTGATGATTTCAGCCGTTCCCATATTGAACGTTGTATAGCTAAGGCCATGACCAAAAAGCAAAGAGCGGGTCGGAGAAATAACGATAAGTGCGCCCTTTCATGCTGTAATTCTCGTAATCGGGCGGCTGATTACTGTTCTTATAGAAGGTGACGGGCAGTTTTCCCGAAGGATTATAATCGCCGAAGAGCACATCGGCAACGGCCGTTCCGCCCTCTTGCCCGGCATACCATGCCTGTACAATGGCGTCGCAGGCTGTGGTTTCCGGCTCCAGAGCAATAGCCGACCCCGAACAGTTCACATAGACAAGCTGCTTGCCTGCAGCGTGAAGGGCCTTGATGAAATCCCGCTGAACACGTGGAAGTTCGATGTCTGTTCGGTCTCCTCCCTTGAACCCCGGTATGTCCACAGGCATTTCTTCGCCTTCCAAAGCAGGTGAGATACCACCTACAAAGACCACTTTTTTCAATGCCCCTTCAATGCCCGAATGACTTCCTGGTAGTCAATAGGTCGCTCGGTTCCGATATTGATTCGAATGTTTGCACCCCATGTATTCACATAGGTAAAGCGCACTTCTATACGATAGTCTTTGCCGGCCTCAAGCCGAATAGGTATACGAGTCGGTGTTGTTCGCCATGTGTGTTGGTGCTGCATCTGCTTGCCATTGACCCATACTTCAAAGTCGCCACACCCTTCTACTTTCAAAACGGCCTCGCCATCACGCTTTGATAGCAGCACGGTTTCATATTTGGCCGAGAAGCCTTCTACTTTTTACACCGGGCGCAAAGCTGTGCATACCGGCTGTCGTTGCAGCCACTTCACCATGATAATATTGTGTCGTAACAGGTTTCCCGGTCATCGTTGTATTGTTCCAAAAAGGTACCACGTAGCCCCGCGTTTGCCGGCTATCATGCATGCATCAAACAACGGATCGACCACCATTGTGTCGGTAAGATCGCAGCCTTTGATGTATTTCACGTTCTTATGCTTGGCCCGTATACCGTCAAGGATGGTCACCGTACGGTTGGGGGTACCGTTGTAATTGCCCCACATCATCGGCACATTATCGGCATTCGGGCCGATCACAGCGATGCGTTCGTTGTTTTTCTTCAGTGGAAGCATGTTTTTGCTTGTTCTGCAACAGCACGATAGATTGGCGTGCCATATCGAGCGAAAGTTGGCGGTGAGCCTTGCTATCCATTACAGAATAAAGGGATTTTTCGACCATGGAACAAGCGCCGGGTCGTCCATTTCGCCAAGGTCGAAACGCCCTTCAAGCAGACGAAGCACATGTTTGTCGACCTCCTTCTCGCTGATCAGGCCGCGCTGCACAGCTTCGGGAATACACTTATAGGTGTAGTTGAAACCGCATTCCACATCGGTTCCGGCCAGCGCGGCCTTGGCTGTGGCATGAACAGCATCACTTGAGGTCTTGTGGTTCTGCCAAATGTCACTCACGGCACTGCAATCGCTCACTACCAAGTACTGAAAGCCCCACTCGTCGCGCAGAATTTGCTGCAGCAGTCGGCTGTTTCCGCAACAAGGTTCGTCATCGAGCGCCTGATAAGCACACATCACCTCGCGCACCTTGGCTTCCTCAACGAGTGTTTTTGAATGCGGGAAGATAGGGTTTCCCACAGATCACGCGGCGACACATTGTTCAGATTGGCCGTGTGACGCGTGTATTCGGGCCCGCTGTGCACGGCATAATGCTTTGCACAAGCCCACAGTTTGCGATACTTACTGTCTTCAGGTCCTTGCAAACCACGCACAACCGCCGTTCCCATCACAGCCGTCAGATAGGGATCTTCACCGTAGGTTTCCTGTCCACGTCCCCATCGTGGGTCGCGAAAAATATTCACATTGGGTGTCCAAACCGACAGACTATGGAACTTTTCATCCTCGCCTCCGTTCCTTATTCGATGATGATACTGAGCCCGCATCTCATCACTTGCTGCGCTAAACACCTTATATAATAGTGCATCATTGAACGAAGCCGCCATCGCAATGGGCTCGGGAAACACGGTCACGTTGCCCATGTTGGCCGCACCATGCAAGGCTTCGCTCCACCAAAAGAATTTCTTGATGCCCAACCGCGGTATGGCCGGCGACTCATCAAGCATCAACAGGGCTTTTTCTTCAAAGGGTTAAGCGACTCAACAAATCCTGTGCGCGTGTCAAGGCGCTAAGGTTTTGGATTCTGATACGGATACGCCATGCCGGTTAGCGACGGCTGCGCCAATGCCGATGATGCCGTCATCACGGTCATGAACGACAAAAAGAATGGTCTTGATTTTTGTTCATGGTTGCTATGAAAAATAATGATTGAATACGAAAAAGTTGAATTTTTCCTTCGTGTCGCCATCACCCTTTGTCGCACCTTGTTTGCATAATCGAACGAACGAAAGGGAAGGCAACTGCACCCTGATTTACCTCACCACCACTTTCTTCCCGCCTGCAATATAGATGCCGGGAGGAAGCCCCGCGGTGGCAATCTCGGTGGAAACGTGCGAACGCACACGTATTCCATAAAGGTTATAAACGTCGGTGAAGTCGGGATTTGCATTGACAATGGGGGTGATAGCCGTGGGCATATCGTCGGCATTATCGGTCAGATAGAGGTTGTTTACGTCTATTTCTCCTGCTCCGTTGCCCCATAAGCTCACGATATAAATAGGTGTGTGGCCAAGCACCTTGCCCTGTTTGGTCTTTTTCCTTGGTCAGGTCTACAACGATAGTCGTCTTGTTTTCCAACGCAATCTCATAGCTGTCTCCCCAAATACTTTGTTGAGGGAACAGCATCAATTTGGCGCCGCAGGTCTGCGGTTTGTCGAGTTTCAACACCAGATAATGCTTCGAAAGCCCGATGCCGCCATCGAACTGCCACCCCATCTGCCCCCATTTGCCGGGCTGGAAGACTCGTTTGGTCTCGTCATACGTGCCATGATCGAAAATATCCGTCCTTATGGCCGAGGCTTCAAACGAGAACATCTGCACCCGAACGGTTATCTTTCGCGATAACGTCTCACCGGTTTCGGTCGTATAAACGGCCATGATTTGTGCGGTTCCATCGCTTTTTGCATGGATTACCCCCATCCGTTATCCCCACGACATCGGGTGCCGAAACGGTATATTGAATGGCTTTCAGCAATACTTCCACGCTTCTTCCGCCAGGGGAAGAAAAGCGTAAGCGGTGCATGATAGGAATCGCCCGGCATGAGCAAGGTGTCTTTCAATGCCCAGCATATACTGTCGATTCGGCGTTCGGCAGCACTGAACACATAGTCGTCGGGATAGGGTTTTGCGGTGGTGTTGTAGGCTTTATACCACCCCATGCAAGCCGCACCGCAGGCTCTTTTCAGTTCGCCAAAGGCTGCAACCACACGTCCTTTGCCAACCAATTCATCAATATCGAGATAGCAACCCGTGCCCGAAAGCGTCATGGATATGTTGCCATAATGGTCGATCATGCGCTTATAAGCAACGCCCCATTTGCTTGTTGAGGCCGTAGCCCACGTGCCGTAATTGGCCTTCACCCATTTTCCATGCTCGTCATAATGGCCTTCTCCCGCCTTTTCGGGGCTCCAATCCACCTCTGTAATCATGACAGGTCGGGGCTCGACAACGGGCACAAGACCTTTAAACCGGCGTATACCTTCTTCGGCATTTGGCCGTTCGTCGCTCATACCATACCAGCCTGGATAGTCGTGAACGGCATAGCCAAAGTTGTCATCCGTGATGGGATGGCGGGCATAACCCACGTAATTGCCCTGCCAACTGCTGCCGGGAATCCAAAGAATACCCTTAAATCCGTTGCCGCGAATCTTGTCAACGATGGGTTGAAAGAAGTCGCGCAGCGCATGATCCGACGCTTTTCCCGTCGCATCCTTAACGACTACGGGCTCATTGGCCAGCTCTAATGAAATCTGACCGGCATATTGCTGAACGACAGCTTCACGCGAAACGATGTCCCAAACCGTCGTTAGATATTGCTGATAAGCATCGCCTACACGGATTTCATGAGGGCAGACGCCCGGCGGACGCACCACGACATAGAGCCCATGCGCCATGGCTTTCTGCATCAAGGGGATATAAAGCGATTGCAAATAGCGCCGGAGTCGGTCGGCACTGAACTGCGAAATGTTCTCTTCGCCCTTTTTTTCCGACAAGCGGTTTGGTCGGATCATTGGTCCAACAAGGGTCGAGATGCAGGCGGAACACATTGCAATAAGCGCCCTGCGAAGCATCGGTCAGGCCCCGAAAGAGCTTTTTCAAAAATAGTTCAGACAGGCCGGAACGCTGCTGTCATCAATATTCCAACCCCATCTTCCGCCATTGAAATAGGGATGAGGTGTATCCATCACGCCATGAAGCAACACTTTGTTGCCATGTCTGTCGACCATGTTTCGGCCCTCAACATGGAGCGAAGGCAGCGGTCGAGGCATTTGTGCAACCGATGGAAAAAGCGGTGAAACCGATAAAAACCACCGCCATCAGAAATCTACGATGCGTCATAAACCATTGGTATTTCATCAAAGTTATCATTGAAAAGAAAGCCCGAAACGATACAAACCGGCTCCCTGACGGCGCTCATACGACTTGAACCGGATGCTGCACCCCATGGATTTTGTGCGTTCTCGCATTCTGTTCCGTCAAGCATTTTCAGCGTCTGTGGTCACTTTCTTCCATGAAGAGATAGGAAGTCTGATAGCCTCCGTAGTCTACGATCACCTTTTTCAAACACGATGGCTGGATCTGACGGCTCAAGCGTCAGCGTGTGCCAATCGGCCTTTTTGACGGGAAGTGTCACGACATGTTCGATAACCCGACGGGCAACCGTGGGATAATAGATGCTGTAGATATTCTCCGGCTTCTCGTTCAGGCGGGCATTGAACCGCACGTTTTCGCCCATTTCATCGTCTAATTTCACGGTATACGTGAGGCTGCCTTTGTTCAGATAGTCTAAAGTAGACTTCACAACGACGTGTATCTTCACGCTGTCGGTGGTGCAATCAGGCATCGAGAAACGATAAGAAAGCTGTGCACCGGCAACGCTTTCCGTGTAAGGCGTGAGCGTAATTCCACTGCAAGTGCGCCCCATAAAGGGAATGATTGCCCATTTGGCCCGTGCTGCATCGGTGGCAGTATGATAGTGTTCGGCCTCCATCGAAATGACACCTTGCCGGCCGACAAAGTTGAAACCACCGGCCGAAGTGTCGCTGATGCGGTAGAGTTTCGGCTGCATGTCGTGGGCGAAATCATCGTTCCAACTCGTGTAACCGATATGTTTCTGCGTCATCATTCCGTTCCATTTGCCGCCCGAAATATCCCGATTGTAAGCCCGGCAAAGCATGGAATCACGCTTGAAAGCAGCCTCGCAACGATCGGCCCAAAGGTTTGCGTTGGGGTCGTTACGTGCATAAAGCCGATGATTCATGGCTTGTGCATAGTACATGTTATAGAGGTTTCCCATCGCTTGCAGCGGAAACAAAATCAATTGTTGATAGGCATCTCGCTGCTCGGGACGCAAAGTGATGAACTGACGCAGGGCTTCCATCTCCAATTGTTCGTACTGACCGACGACCGTTTTCCACTCACCCGTGGCCAGATTATAAGTGTCTTTATCGAGCATTTCGGCCGTGATGCGCCCGTTATATTTGTTCAACAGGTTCAGAATGCGGGCCGCTTCAGGGGCCTGACTGTCGCCGAATTGCTCTGCACAAAAGCGCAAAGTGTGGTCGGTAATGGCCGAAATGGCAAATTCATTTGGGTTCCATGCCATGTCCATGAATAGTGAAATGGGATACTCCATAGGCTTCAAGTCGCCCACATTCAATATCCAAATGCGGTCCAATCCGTACTGATAAGCGAGCTGAAGTTGCTCAAACATGTGCTGTGTCGGGGTCACATTGAGCCACTTGGTATTGCGGGGTGCACCCACATAATCAACGTGATAATAGAGTCCCCAGCCTCCTTTGTGCTTGCGTTCCCGTTCATTTGGCACCCTGCGCACGTTGCCCCAATTGTCGTCACACAGCATGATGGTGACGTCATCCGGCACGCGCATGCCCTTATCATAATACTCCAATAGCTCTTTATATAAGGCCCACACCTGCGGTATTTCACCGGCCGGACGCCCCGAAACCTCCCTGATGATGCGGCGTTGATTACTGACGATGCGTTCAGAAGCCTTGTATCGGCCGCTGCACTCATCGCTTCGTCGCCGTCACCCCGCATGCCTATCGTCACGATATCCTCTTTTCCCTTGCGCCGGATGCCTTCGCGGAAAAACTGATCCAGCACGTTTTGATTCGTTTGGTAGTTCCATGCACCGTATTCTTTGCGTTTTCTAGCCCATTCCTGATGGTTGCGTGCCATCGGTTCATGGTGCGATGTACCGATGATAATGCCCATTTCATCGGCCGTTTTGCTGTTTTCCGGGTCGTCGGCATAGAATGCCCAACCCCACATGGCAGGCCAAAGCATGTTGCCTTTCAACCGCAGCAGGAGCTCAAACACGCGTGCATAGAAGCGATGATCGCCATAGTCGGTGCCGTAAGCATGCTTTCACCCACGAGGTCAGACAGGGCACTTCGTCATTTAAAAAGAGGCCGCGATAGCGCACGGCAGGCTCTCCGTCCGTATAAATCCCGGCCGAAATATATATTTTATCATGCCTTTCTATGGGCACATCTGCCCAATCATACCACGGAGAAACACCCTATTTGTTGCGACAATTCATAGATACCATAGATCGTTCCACGACGGTCGCTACCGGCTATGATCAGTTGTTTTTCCGATGCGTTGCAGTATAAATTTCTCCCGTTTTCCACGCAATAAAGCCCCCATTCAGTCGCTTTTTCTTTGATGAGTTTATCGATGGCTTTGGAGTGTCCGATGGAGCCGATGACGATGCGGGCAGCCGCTGCTTCGGTGAAAAACAACCTGTGCTCCACACACCTTTTTCAGGTCTTCTGCGAGGTTATGTGCCGCCAAAGAAATGCCTTTTTGATCGGTTTCATCGACAAAAATGCCCACTTTCCCGCCTTCGTTCAACAGGAAGTCACCATTTGAAAAAGCTGACAAAGCGGTCGGCAGCAGCAAGCGGAAGCGCTGAAAAAAAGAAGGCACAGGCAGCCAAGACAAGCTAGAAGTCCGGCCCGATGCTCCCGAAAAAGAGGGAGAACTGGCCTGAAATATTGTTGTTTAAGTTGCTTCATATTTTTTATTTAATAGCCATTGCTGTTCAAAACGCCTCATGCTGCAGATTTTTCTGCAAATATTTGCGATGAAATCGTTTTTTCCCCTATTTAAAATAGCTTTGCCTGCAAATGCTTTCAAGCACCTTCTCCATGTCAACCATTCGTGGCCGGTACCCTTGGAAACATAGCTGTCGACCTTTATTCCGGCCGCCCCCAAGTCGTCAATCAGTTTGGCCGTACCCATGTTTTCATCTGTTCCGCAGCCCAAGAAAAGGCAGTGCAGCTTGCTGTTCACCTCATTCGGCCGTGAAAAAATGCCATTATAGGTCTTGTTGACGTCCAATCCGAAGATGGCGCCGCTGAAACTACCGGCATAAGCGAACTTGTCAAGGTTGGTGAAAACCACATCAAAGGTCTGATGTCCACCCCACGAAAGTCCTGCCATGGCTCGATGTTCGCGGTCGGATTGGGTGCGGAACGTGTTATCTATCATGGGAATGAGGTCGGAAAGCAGCACTTTATAGAACGATGCGCCGTAAGTACTGTGTTCCACATCCCCTGCTTCCGCCGCGGAAAGGCGCTTTCAGGTCGCCACTTTCCATGACAACAATCATCGGAACGGCTTCTCCTTTTGCGATCATGTTGTCCATGATGTTTTGCATCAGCCCTTGACGACTCCAACCTGTCTCATCTTCACCCATTCCATGCTGCAGATAAAGAACAGGATAACGCTTTTTGCCTTTTTCATAGTCGGCCGGCGTGTAAACCATCGCCCTTCGCCACGCTTTGAGTAGACGTAGCAAAAATATTGCACCGACCGAACTTGCCCCTTGGCAACGCCTTGGTGCGGACGATAATAGTCGCCTTCACGGCCTTCGGGAACCTCTATTCCACTCGAATGGCGGCAACATCCGAAGAAAGTTTCACTTGCCGGATCGGTCACTTGCACGCCATCTACCCAGAAGAAATAGTAATGGAAGCCCACGATAAGCGGTTCGGTAACCCCCGTCCAGACGCTCTTTTCATCGCGTTGCAGGTCATATTTCTTGCCGCAGATGTCCACTTTCACGCTTTTTTGCCGATGGGGCATTCAGCCAAAAATAGCCACGTCGCGCCGTATCCAGCTTCGGAAAGTCGTTTCCGGCACGGCCGTAGCAGCCACAACGGCATCTTTTCGGGATGTCGACAGCCTTATATATCGGATAACCCAAGAGCGAAAAGCATCTTCGAAGCATAGCGTCTGCCGCTCCCGATAGCCTTCGGCATCGAAATGCAGTCATCGGGGCCGCTGGTGCAGCCTTCGGAAGAGATGACATGGGCCGTATGAATGGTCTGCGGGCAGCGCATCAATGATGGGATTCATGGCAATACACTTGCCCCAACCATCGGCTCTGACCACTTCTCCGGCCAACAATGGCACGTCTTCCGCCTTGAGTTGCAGGTCGGCAATGAGCTGATGATAGACGAAAGCCACCTTTCCGGGCCACGTTTTTATCGCCTGTGTTCGACTCTCCTGATGCAAAGAATCCTTTAATGACGCCAACTTGCTGTGCTTTACGTGCAAGTTCGACCAATCTGTCGTATGGATTGTCGCCATAAGCCTTGAGCATGCCCTTCATCCATTGCGGTGCACGGGTTCGAACATAGTTGGCAACGGAGTCGCGCATGAATGTTTCGATATGACATCCGCCGATTGCTACGTTGATAACGCCTATTCGGATATTTTTTGGCAGATGTTCCACCATCGTCCGGCCGAAATAGTCTATCGGAGTCAGTCCCGTGTTTTCCCGACAAAGCGGTGGAACGGCCGTATACCACTGCCCCATTTTTCCTACCCAACCGATTGTTGTCCACTGCCGCCATCATTTGAAAGCGACTGTCGATGCCCACAAGGTCTTGCGGCTCGATTTTTGCCGCGCCTTCCATGTTGGATTGTCCGAAACAAAGGAAGATGTAGAAGTCGGGATCGGCTGCCGCACGTGCGGTCAAAGCCGTGATTGACAACAAAACGCAAACCAACATGCGCCGTAAAGAGAATGCTTTTCTTTTCATATTAGGATTATTAAACCTTCATTTTGCAAAAATAGATTTTATTTTCCAATCTGTCAAGCCCTGATGTAGCATATTCTTTTTTGTTTGTAACATCATCGGGGGAAAGAGAATGAACGAAAGTTGCGTGCAGGATGCGCCCGATGATGCAAGAAGAAAGCGAGCCTTCTGCCACAAAACAAACCATACGACCGATTTGGATTTGTCAGAAAGAAAACTTATCTTTGTTACATCACTAAACCGTGATGCTTATGAAACGACACAAAAACTGCCATTTTCGCCCTTTTCATCGGTCTTTTTTCCATTCTATTGTGGGTGGCTTGTAAGGCTGACACGCAAGAAACCCTGCAAAAAGAGCTTGTTGGACAGCTTGGAACGCATGGACACCACGCACATGAAGCCTGCTTTTCTGAAACTCATTCATCAAGCTGTAGGTTTCTTTCCCAAGCAAAAGGCATTCATATTGAGTTGTTCTTACTTGTATGAAGACCAGGGAACGCTGACAAACGGCGTGAGCATTAACAACGATGTGTTCTATTTTTCACCCCGCTTATCGCGAGGCTTTCGAGGGTGGAGAATGGTCGATTGATAACATATATCCTAATCATTACTTCCTGATTGATGGCAAAATCGTCTTCGTTTGCTTGCGTATGGACGCTTGCAATCAACAAGAATACTACAAGAAAGTCTATCAACAGCTTGTTCCCCAACACCGGTGTTCTCGAAGAGAAAAACGTGGTTCGCATCATGGTTGAGCACAAACAAGACCAAACCCTGCTTTGCTTTTTGACCTCTTCAAGCTCAATATCAGCCGTTACGTGAGCTTATTCGCCCCGTAAAATTCGTTGCGCTGGAGCCATAGACAGCCAAGGAACACGTGAAACCCATTGTTTCAGTTGACAATTGATGCGTAAACGGGTGGACAAATTAATTATTTATGCGCATGTAGGGAGGCACGGCTCGTGCGTCCGCTCAAGCGGAGTGAGTCGACAAATGGACGAATAAACGGGTTAACAAGTGGACAGTAATCGGGCTGTAAACAGGCTGTGTTGAACGGACGCACGAGCCGTGCCTCCCTACATGCGCATAAACAGATTGTGATGCTAGCTTCGTTGATAATCAATGACTTACGCCGCTCGGGATAAGTATTTGCTTAGAAAAGTTCCAATTTCCTACTCTTTTCAATGCGCACGGGCAGTGCCTCTGGCTTATTCTCGAAGAAACAGTATGCAGCCAATGCCGCACAGAGATTCATGAGGAAGTTATGTACGGAGCGATGGCGTGAATGAACAAGGTTGGCCTTGTTCTTGAGCAGTTCGTTGATGCATTCTATTATATATCGCTTGCGCAGCATCATCTTGTCCCACAAGGGCATAAGCTTGTTTTTTTCATGTTTGATTTGATCCCGTGAACGAGATGGATGCCTTGGTTGAAGCGGTTCTCAAAGAACTCTTGCTTGATGTAGCCCCTTATCGGCAAATACTTTGCCGTAGAGCACCTTGGTGAAGACCTGCCACACCCTAGGGTCCCTGTCGTCCACGTTTGCGGGAGTTAGGCAGAACGTGAGTACATCGCCCATCTCGTTGCACAGCAGATGAAGCTTGAAGCCATGACACCACCCCATTGTTCCCTTTCCGTTCTTAGCAAGTCCATCAAACACCTTGTTGAAATTCCTTCTCATATTGTGGCATACGGGAATCATCGTGCTGTCCACGAAACTAATGCCCGTGCACTTTCCAAAACCTTGGATGCGCATGAAGGCCATCAGTTCGAAGAACACGCGAGGCATGAGTTCCACGAAACGCGTGTAGGACACGGCCTTAGGGAAGTAGCTTGCCAGATGCTCCTTGATGAAGAAGAGGTAATAGTGCTTGAATTTGCGGAAAGAGCCAAAATGATAGCACAACAGGATGGTCATGATTTCGCATGCACTTATATCCCTCGTCTATGGGGGCGATATGTAGGTTTTTAGTTAACTCTGCATCTAAATTCTTGCAGAACTCATCCAATATACAAAATATTTCTGTAACTTTGTCTGTGGTAATCATCGCTATATATGTTTTGTAAGTGATTGATTTTCAACTATAAAGTTACAAAATAATAGCGAGATTACCAACTTTTTAGAGAACTTTCTTATCCCGAACTGGCGTACGGTTGTATTGGCTCAGTGTGGCACCCAATTGAGTATAGTTGGTCGGTATGGCACTCTCGGAGGTTATATCCTCGTACTTTAGAGGCAGTAGGGCGAGTGCTTTTATTGCAGTCATCGTAGATGGCTTTCATGCACTCGGCAAATGTGTTGCGAGGTACATTGAAGTTGCCGCCCCTTGCTCTCATCGGTGGTTACAATGGGTACTCCCATAAGCTGGCCATCGGTATCGTAGCTGGCATGGGCCCTGCAACAAGTAATACATATACATGGCGCGCAGACCGTAGGCCTCACCTTTTTCGCGGTCGCAGTACATGTGGGCAGCAATAGAATCATCGGCCCAGAGGTACTTGGTTAGCTTTGCTGAGGAATAGATTGATGTACATGATGGCTGCTCGGCAATCGCGCCACCGTTCCAAGGGATTATTTTCAGAAGTCCAGCTGCCGGCCGCCAAGCGACGATAGTTGTTGTCGGGGTCTTTGCTAACGGCATCGTCGGTACCCACTTCGCTGAAGCTGAAAAGAGGCACAAGGAATGCGAGTATAGGCGTTACCTAATACGCCTTCAGCGTAGGCAGCATTATTGTTCATATAGTCGATACCCAAATTATTCTCTATGGCAGGCGTAAAGAGATCATCGCACGAGGTGAGTGTTAAGCCTGTAACCGATAGAAGTAAAAGAGCTTTAATATAATTTTTTTTCATGATGTTGGTCGTTTTTGTAGATAGGTGGTACATGAGCTTAGAAAGCAATGTCGGCACCAATGGTATAGCAGCGAGTTTGAGGTGCTGAACCCACGTTCATCTCCATATACTTGCGCTCCTTGGCAATGGTTAGCAGGTCGCTGCCACTCATAAAGATAGAGGCGCCCTTTATCAATTTGCCGGCAAAGAGTGATTGAGGCAAGGTGTAGGGTGAGCTGTACCTTGTTGAGGCGTACGGCATCGGTACTATAGGTCCAGAAGTCGGAAGTTACGAAGTTGAGTTCGCCTCCGGCTGCGGTAAGACGTGGATAGGTGGCAGTAGCAGCTGTTTCTGGAGTCCAGCGCCCCAGCACAACATCGGAGTATTTACGGTTGCCATATACCCATTGGTAGCTGTTGTCCTTAATGGCGGTACCTCCAAACTGCCCGGTCATGTTGAAGAATAAGGTGAAGTTCTTGTACTTGGCCGTGAGATGGAAGCCAAGGTTGACATCGGGTGTCCAATGCCCCTAATACCACTTGGTCTTTGCCATCTATCTTGTTATCGCCATTGATGTCTTGATATTTCAGGTCACCAGGTTTGGTATTTTTTGTTAACAACAGCCGAGTTGGCTATCTCTTCCTCGTTTTGGAAGAAGCCTAAGCAGCGATAGCCACGGAGAGCATCAATGCGGTTGCCCTCAGACTTGAGCCATGGGTACTCTACATTCTCACTCGATACGAGTGTTCTTGCAGGTGTAGAACATACCGGTGAGGCCAGCTTGCAGGTCGACCTGCCCAATAGATTGATGCACGTTGACAGCGAAGTCGAGACCACTACGACGGTTGTTATTGTAATTAATGTAGGGCAGAAACGTGGATGTGGGATAATAGGTCTGGAAGTAGCTGGGGAAAGAAACCGATGGGGTGATGGGCAGGCCGTTAGTGCAAACATTGAAGTAGTTGGCGTTGATAGTTACGGCACCCTCAAACAAACTGGCATCAAGACCTAAATGAAACTCCTTGCGCTTAATAAAGGTGAGATTGCTGTTGCCACCCCGTTGTGAGTCTGATGTCTGCATAGAGTTGGCACTCTCACTCCAGCCCCACCAGCTACCGGTAGAAGTAAAGAGGTCGGCATACATGTAGTACTTCTCAAGGTCGAGGTCTTGATTCAGTACACCGTAAGACGCATTCAACTTCAGGTCGTTAAGCCAGCTCTTAGTTCCCCTGCATAAAAATGCTCGTTGCTGAGTCGCCAAGCAGCAGAGAGCACGGGCGAGAGAGCTTGACGATGCCCCTCGGCCAATTTGGCCGAATGGATGGCAGCCATAGAAAGGTCGGCATAGTAGGTACTTCGATAATTGTAGGTGGCTTGCAGCCCTAAATTGGCATTGCTGGTACTCACCGCTAGTAGAGATTTGGTAACCGTGGGCCAAGAGTGTAGCATCGACATGATGCTGGCCGAATTGGCGCTTGTAGTCGAACTGACTAGAGAAGAAGATTGTTTGAACATCAGAGGTGTTCCCTACATTCTGTTTGGCCGTACGCTTATCGGTGCCGTGCTTCTCCAGGCTCACAATTTCGTCTTTACCGTTCACATTGCTCCAAGTAGGCTCATAGGTGGCATAATCGTTGTTGATGGAGGTAACATAGGTGGTAGCGTAATCTACAGCCAACTGAGTTTTGAAGCTTAGTCCTTGCAGAACTCTATCTAAGTCTAAGCGCACACCGGCATCAAAGTCGAGGTGTCTGCTGGTAAACTTATTGTAACCGGCAGCATACATTGAGGCAAAGGGGATTGGTCTTGTTTTTTGAGTTCCACCAAGTAGGTAGCGACCATCAATAATATGGCTGCTATTGGCGATTAATGTTTTTATTATTTAAGATGTCTTGGTTGATGTATTCTAAAGGTATGAGTGGTGTGAGGACATATTCGCTGGTAGGACGTAAGGAAGATGACTATGACCAAAAATCGGAATTATCGGAACGAACATCGTAGAACGTTGTATTGGCATTGATCCAACCTGTAATCCAATCGTTGAGACGCAAGTCAATGTTGCCACGAATATTTAGCCGAATGGTATAGTTGCTCTACCCTCACCAAAGTTCATGAGACTACCCACATGGTATAAACCAATGTTGGTGTAAAAAATGGGCGAGTCGGCCTCCGCCTTGGAACTCGGCATTACCCTCATAGCTGTTATAGTTCTTCTTGATGTATTTTGAAGAAAAGAAATCGAGATTAGGGTAGCGGTAGGGATTAGCCCCTGAAGCATAGTTGTAGATGTCGGCCTCGGAGTAGGCTGGCGACTGACCATCATTTTTCAGGGCCTCGTTGTATAAGCTCATGTATTGGGCCGACCCCAAGTAGGTAGGGTATGATTTTGGTACAAAGAGGCTGGCATTGCCGCGAACGCATACTTGTAAACCATCGGTGTGGCCTCGCTTGGTGGTAATAAGCGCAACTCCCTTGGCGGCCCGGCTGCCATAAAGTGCAACAGCACCGCCGATTTGAGGAAAGTAATCTGCTCAATCTCAGTGGGAAGAATGTTGTTGGCATCGCGGGAACACCATCGACCAATACCAGCATGTCGCCCATATTCCACAGTTGGCCATTATAGCCACCCACGTAGGCTGCCATGTTGTCCAAACTGTAGGTATTGTGTTCTTTTTAAGTAGGTCGGGCATGTTGACAACGCCTACTCCGCCCAGCAAGTCGGCTTGGGAAAACAGATTTGAAAGCTACGTTTACCTTGGCGGTATCACTCGTCCAGCGACTGTGCTTGTGTAGGGATGCTCATGGTTAACAGACCGGCAGCGATAACCGAATGTATGTATATTACTTTTTCTTCATGATTTGTAATCTTATTCAGTAAGTGGTAAGAAGCAATTTAGAATTACCAACCGGGGTTCTGATAGAACTCTTTGTACATGCTGGTATCTTTCTTTTTCAGTGGAACCGATAGTGTTTCTCGCTGAAATCGCGTTTCAGAATTTGTTTTTCTTTAAAGCCACTCACTTGGTTTTTGTGTGGCATCGGTAGTATTAAAGGTACCCACACGCTCGAACTCTTGTGAGGTTTTTATATTGTATGGATATTTATCGAGTAACAGCCAGCGACGCAAATCATTACAGCGGTGGCCCTCGTAGGCTAATTCTACGGCACGCTCACGGCGTAACTCTCACTCATAAATCCATCGAGAGTAGCACTATATTTGTCGGCCATATCGGCAACCCCGGCTCTTTCACGAATCTTGTTGAAAGCCTGTAAGGCGGTAAGTGGGCAGTTTGTAGCCTTGCCATTGGCACTGCCGGCAGCCTCGGCCTCGGCTTCAGCGTACATCAGATAAACGTTCGATAATCGCATCCAAGGCAGATGGATGTGGAAGTGGTGAGAATAGCCAAAAGCCATCATCAATCTTGTTGCAAGTCAGATCGATGAACTTGTAAAGCAAGTAGCCGGTCCGACTGCCATCTATGATGTTGCGGGCATTGCCTCCGGTGTAGAGATTGGCATAGCGATAATTCTCGTCCTCGCCCTTGAGGGTGCCTTTAATCGTTTTTTCGCCATCGAACATAATATCGTGGTAGAAGCGTGGATCGCGACCCTTCCATGGATGAGTTTTATCGAACCCTGAAGTAGCATCTGTGAGTGGAAGACCGTTAGCCATACCGTAGTAATTCACATAGTTGGCTGTAGGCATGCTGCGCACACCACTATCGGTGAATCGTTTAATGCCGAACTGTTTAGAAAGTCCCCCAATTGGTGTCATTCCAGCCATAGCATGGACCGCGGAAAATAGCTTCTACTATGGAGTTGTCTTGGCTCTGACCAGCCATTTTTGCCATCTTGATCGATGGTGTAGAAGTTGGCCGAATACTCTTTGAAAGGCAGTAATCCAAATTTTGTTTGGCCACTTTCTACGAGTGCCAGCATTTCTCCCAAGGCCTCGGCAGCCTTTTTGGCAGTAGGCCTTGTTGTACTCTTCCTTACCTGTAGCCATCTTGTTCATGAGTGGGCTACCGGCATAGAGATAGTTCTTTCCCAAATATCCGAGGGCGGCCATCTTGGTAATACGAGTTTGATTCTTGCCTGCGGTGTTCTTGCCCACGGTGGTATTGTCCCAATCTATGGGAAGCAAGTCGGCAGCACGACGGAAGTCCTTGGCAATACTGTCGGCACAAGCTTGGTAAGAAAGGCGTGGCTCACGGAGCTGTTGGTCAGAGGGAGTACCTTGTTAATGTAGGCATCCCCCGAAATACTGTATCAACTCGAAATGGAACCAACCACGGAAGAAGCGAAGCTGGCCCTCGATGAGGTCTTTTTCTTCTTTAGTTCCACTGATGCGATTTAAATCTTTCCAATCCCATATTAGCTTTGCGTATGCCATACCATGCTCCCTTGCCAGAGACTTTTAGCAAAATCTATCGCCACCGGGATTAAAATTTCTTCGGTCCATCCACCCCTGATTGCCATCCATCGTACTCGCTCTGCCATCCCCAGAAGTCTCCTTGGTCGATTTTATAAACCATGTGGTAGTCGATGCCCACATTCTGTATTTCGTCTTCTCCCGGCTCCACGAGTTTGTCCAATAGCCTTTGGCGAAGTCGGGGATGCAGTTATAGAGTTCTTCGGTGAACCCTTGGAAGTTATGGAAATCTTTGTAGGCCTCGGTGTCTGAGATGTCCGATTCGGGAGTCTTGTCTAAGTAGTCGGTACAAGAGGCCGTGCTTAATGTCAGCGTCAGCACACTGAATGCTGACAGTATATAACCTGTATCTGTTTCATAGATTCTGTTTTATAGGTTCATTTTAAGGCCCTAAGTTAAAACGCTTGACGGTAGGATAGGCACCTTGTGAGCCTAAGCTGGTACCGGCAAAGTTTGACTCGCGGTCGTCGGGCATGCGACTCCATACCCATAGGTTATTGCCGTTGAGGAATACCCTCATGCTGGAAATGCCAAAACTTTGTAACCAATTGCCCTTGAAAGTATAGGCTATTTCCATGTTCTTGAGTCGGATGAAGCTGCCATCATAGTGGAAACGTACACCATCGTAGTAGCTGGGGGTAGAATTCCAGCGTGGCATGGGAGCGTCAGCGTTGGGAGTATTCTTGGTCCAAAAAGTTCCCTCATCGAAAACGGTGTCTAAGTTTTTGTTTAATGACTTAAACTCAACGGTGCGGTTGACATTGGTTACACCATAGAATTGCACCATAAAACTCCAACCCTTATAGTCTGCTCCTATGGTGGCATTATAGGTGTTCTGCGGAGTTCGCAGTGTAGCCATAGGGTGCCGAGTCGTTAGAGTCGATAATGCCATCACCATTGTAGTCGATGACATCGTACATGCCGGGCAATTTTTGGCTGTCATTGGTATTGAAAAGGGGTAGTACCAATAACATCATCCCAAGTGTTGGCAAAGCCGGTAGTCAGGTAGGAAATGATCTTGTCCGATGGCATATCCGGTTTGTTTCTGATAGTTGGGAAGCAGTTGAGGCTCCTCGTATTCCACGATTTCGTTCTTTGCATGAGTCATACTGAAGTTACCCCCAAATGCGTAACTTATTCTTAAAAGACTTTATTGACTCTTAGTTCCAACTCGTAGCCGTGACTCTTGGTGCGACCAAGGTTAGCCGAAGGTGGTGTCATTCCATAGTAAGATGGTACCGAACGACCATCTCCACTGATGAAGATATCTCTACGTCTTTCGTTGAAAAATTCCAAACTTCCCGTCAGTAAGCCTCCTAAGAAAGAGTAGTCTATACCGAGGTTACGCTTTAAGGCGGTGGCCCAGCGTACATTAGGATTACCTACGGCTGTTTGTTTATACCATGTATATGGGCTGCCCTCCTCATAAAGTCCGTTGCTGCTGTTACCGCCATAGGCCCACTGGCTAGCATAAGCCCAGCGTCCGCTGGAGTCATCACCCACTTCACCTATACTGTAACGAAGCTTCAGCATGTCCATGTATTTGTGTATGGACTTGAAAAAATTCTCTTCGCTGACGAGCCAACCGATGGCATCGGAGTTGAAGAAACCTAAGCGGTAGTTAGAAGCGAAGTTCTCGGAACCGTTGTAACAGCCGCTGTAATCTAAAAAATAACGCCCATCGTAATTGTATGTACCACGGAAAGCCCAATCCTCACGGAAGTGTGTAAAGTCGCTACCATAGGTTTGCGTTTTAAAGTCGAAACCATAGGTTTGCTCTTGCCGATTAAATACTCCCATGGCAGTAATATTGTGTTTGCCGAAGCTGTTGCCCCAAAAGAGTTGGGCTTGGTAGAAGAGGCCACGATAGTCCAAATGGGCATTTCCTTTAGCCGTGGTCCACTGTATGCCCTCTTGGAAGTCGAAGTTGGTATTGCCTTGAATGCTTTTTAGATAGGTCGTTTCACCGGTATCGGGATTAATCCATTTGAACTGTGTGTCGTGGTACAAGTCGTTGATGCCACGTTCGTTCTCGCTGAAAGCATTGTCCCAAGAAATGGTACCGCTGGCTTTGAGACCTTTCAGCACAAAGCCTAAGTCTTGTTCCAAGGTAAAGTCGGTATTGATACGGGTTTTAGTTATTTTGCCCACGCCCGATATGTCAAGGTTTACCACCGAGTTGGGGGCACCTTGTGTGTCGGCAGGGTAATAGCCCCATGTACCATCGCTGTAGCGTGGCAGGAAGCAGTCGCTTGGTGCACTGTATGCGGCTTGCCAAAGTTGTGTTTCTGCCCACGAGTTAGCAGCAATGTTCCAAGGACCTTGTTTAACCCCATGAGAGCCCGATATATTGGCTTTTTAACAGTGTGGTCTTGGTGAGTTTAAAGTCAAGGTTAGAGCGAACATTGATGCGATTAAATCCATAGCCGGCCTTGTAACCTCGATTATTATCCCACTGACGGAAGAGGTCGCCCTCGTGCAGAAAAGTCTACCGAGGCAAAGTATTTCACGGCTTGGGTACCACCTGAAATATTGATATTGGAGGTTATAGGCCATGGCATAGTTGCGGAAGACCTCGTGTTGCCGCTCCACATTGGGATAGCGCTCGGCCTCGGTCAGATTGGCTGGGTGCCTATAGCGTTCCAATATCTCTGCCGGAGTTATCTTTCCCCAAGAGTCGGGATATAGTCCCTAACTCGTGCTCTATGGCCTGATTACGCACGTATAGGGCATCGGCACTGCTCTTAGTCCCCGGTAGCTTACTTACCACTTTGGCAGTCATGTTGAGACTTACTGATTTTTAGCTTTTGCCATCATCGCCCCGCTTGGTCGTAATAAGAATAACACCGTTGGCTCCCTTGCTTCCATAGACAGCTGTAGCATCGCATCTTTCAATACAGAAATGCTTTTCACCGACCCTATGTCTACACTGCTCATAGGGCGCTGAATGCCATCGACGAGTACTAAGGGGTCGCTACCGGTCCAACTCGATACGCCACGAATCACTATTATGGGGACAGTAGATATTTAGTGTGGATAAGCATATAGTTTAGCAATCCTAAAAAAAGGAAGAAACTTTTATCCACAACTCCCTTACGTTAGCCCTAAATAGTTTTTTTTTTGCGTTAAAGGATTCAGCAGCCGCGTTTGTAGCTCTGTTAATATAGAAGTTTAGTATGTCATCGTAATGTTCGTAGATAGTTGCTGCAATGACATTAAAGGAATGAAAGCTAGCTTCTTCAACCTTATTATACCACTTGGCCAATGATAGTCTAGCTGCGTCTTTGACGGTGTTCTTTGCAAAAATCATTCTTAGCGAATGTGATAAGCCGTAAGCCTTCTTGATGTCAGGATATTCTCTAAATAGTATCTTGGCTCTTAGCTTCTGCTCATCAGTCCATTTCTCCGATGATTTGAATAACAGGTACCTGCTTCTTACCAGCAGTTCACTACGTGTATCTCCATTCTCAAAAGTCACAGATTGATATGCTCGCTTTTCTAACTTCGCATTCTCTTTCTCCTCATTTGCTTCCTGTAAGGCAGCCCAGCGATGCTCTATTCTCATCTGTTGCACGGCATCAATTGCAAGTTTCTGTATATGAAAAACGATCGATCACTCGTTTAGCCTTAGGAAAGCAATGTCTCACTATCTTACGCATACTGTCGGACAAGTCCAAGGTAACCTCTTCTACGTCTTCCCGCTTCTTTTCATCTATCTCATCCAAGTACCTTTGCAGACATCCAAGGACTTTGTACCCGCAATAATAGCGATAAGACATCCCTCCCTACCGTGTCTGTCCCTTATTGGTTACTATCGTGTAGAGCTCGCCATTGGACAAGGATGTTTCATCTATTGCTATGCTCTTGCCGATATTATTCTCAAATAGAAGCCACTTCTGTGCATGAGCCAACTGTTCCCATGAACTGTAACCACTTAATATTTCCTTATACTGTTTCTCAAAAACTATGTCCATTGATATGATAGAATTCCTCAAGCGTACGGCAGGTCACTCGGGGACGTCTCCATACGTCTCTTTTAAAAAGCTCCGAACTCTTTGAATAACGAGTGCCGGAGGCGGTAATGTCAATCTGCAGGGAAGGGAGAAACTCTTACCTGTACGGGTATCTATCCACCGACGCTCTACGAAGAACCAAAAATTACCTTATGGTCCCTGAATCGGGAAGTCTGTCACCCTCGACAGCATCCATAAAGCCTTGGGATTCAAAATGAAGATCTTCTGAAAGTTCTTTTCTCCATTTTTCTCATCAAGGTAAATGCGCAACAAAGAAGAATCAGGCTCTAGCTTGACAATAGAGAAATAATGTAATATATCGCTTGGTAAAACGAACTCGGCTAATTGATATAGATTTTTCTTCCATGATACAAAGGAAAGAAAAAAATATTAACTAAGGAAATTTCCCCATCTCTTTTCTACTGAACCCATTTATCTTTGATTCAAGATGCGATTGGTGTTCCTTGGCTGCATCGTACTCGGAGTTTTCACTCAAGTCGCCCTTGTCTGCAGCCTCTGCAATAGCAGCCGAAGCTTTCGGACGTTCTACTGTTTTCGAGCTCATGAAGCTCAGCTACGAGCTTGTCGTAGCCCTCTTGTGACATGTAACCCATAATTTTCTTATTGATATTTAAAGTATGTTTTTGCTTTCAAACAGATACTAGAAAACAAGAATTCTGACATTTCCATGATGTCGGAATTCCGTATCCTTACTTCAGTATCTATATGCTATTTCTTACGTTTGCAAAGATAGGAAACATTTCTCAGCCTACCAAATATTTTACTTTTTTTAGGCTTCTACAATCCTTTTCCTATCACACTTCAACTACCCCGGCATACGTTTCCATCCCTTATTCTCGTTGACTTACATCAATAAATAAGGGGTGTCTCGTGATTTTTTTCTTTACTTTCTTGTTCGTTATATTTTTTTCCTTACCTTTGCAACGTGTTTTTTCATAGTATTAGATTTAAGGTTAACAAAAGGTTGGGACTCAGCGGAGCCCCTTTTTTATATCCATACGTTAACCAACCTCTATTAAATACACAGCATTTTCCTCATCATATCTTTTTCTTATACTCATATTTTTTTCCCACTCTCTATTTTCTATGAGTTTGCATATACTCTCGTGGCGACACTCCATAAAAGTTCTTAAAGATGGTAGAAAATGAGGTAGCATTAGGAAATCCGCATACATACATCACTTCGGTTACATTACGATTAGAGGTGGCCAGCAAATGGGCTGCCTGCTTGAGGCGGATATTACGGATAAAGGCATGTGGCGTCTGATTGGTGAGTTCTTTCATCTTTCGATAGAGATGCACACGACTGATGCCCACCTCCTTGGCTATGACATCTACACTTAAGTCACTGTTACTCAGGTTATCATTAATAACTTTCATTACCTTTTCCAAGAGTTTTTCATCCAGAGATTCCATTTTTACTTTCATTACTTTTTTTCATCTTGCGATTCGTTACCGTTAAACTTATTGCGCAATAATTCGCGTTGGTGCAATAGGTTCATCATAACCCCTACGAAGTATATCCATATTAAACGGCTTCACCAAATAAGCATCGGCACCGCTTTCCAATCCTTCTAATCTATCCTCATCGCGGTTCTTTGCCGTAAGCAAAATTACTCGTATATGGTTGGTATTAATATTATTTTTCATTCTTAAACACAGTGTATTACCATCCATTCGTGGCATCATAATGTCACTGATAACGAGCGATGGTATTTCTTTCAGCACCGTTTTTCAAAGCTTCCTCGCCATTGGGACACACTGTTACTTCGAAATCGCGTTCTAACTCCGATTTTTAAATATTGGCATATATTATCATCATCCTCGGCTATGACAATATGTTGCCGCTACGATTAGACAGTTTTTTCGTTAATATTTCCCGGCTTCACCTCTGTTTCAAGTAGCCGCTCTTCCGGTGTCAGCAGGACATCATCGGCCTGCTCCAAGCTAAGCGTTTCTTCCTCGTTCAGCATTTCTTCTGACTTGAGATGCTTACACCCCAATGGCAGTGTTACCACCATTTCGCAGCCCTTACCATCGGGCAGGTTACGTGCCTCTATATTTCCATAATGCAGCTCTACTATAGAGCGAGCCAAGTCGAGCCCCTATACCGGTACCCACATTGCGGTCATTCAGCCCTTGCCGGCATTTGGTAGAAGCGTTCAAAGATACGTCCTAACTTTTCCTCAGGTATCGTATCACCATCGTTGGCTATCGTTATACGCGCCATAGTTGTATCCTGCGTTAGTTTTATGGTGACGTTCCCACCGGTATTACAGAATTTGAAAGCATTGGAAAGTAAATTCATCAGCACTTTGTCAAAGTTAGTGCGGTCTATCCATACCGGTAGCAGTTCGGTGTCGTGCTCAAAATTAAACTTCACATTTTTTTGCCTTAGCTTGATAAAGAAAGAGCGAATAAATATCTTTTAATAAAGTCTACCATATTGGTTTTGCTCATCCGCATTACCATCTGTCCCTTGTCTATCTTACGCAAATCCATCATTTTGGTTGATGAGCGAAAGTATGCGTTCGGCATTTCGATGTATGGTTTCATAAATGCTACGGCGATGTGCATCAGTATCTTCTTTGATAAGCTGTAGTAGCGGGGTTACGATAAGTGTCATAGGTGTACGTATCTCATGACTCATATTTACAAAGAAACACAACTTGGCCTCGCTCAGTTCCTCTGCATGGACATAGGCCTGCAGACGTAGGCGATCGGCTTCTTTGCGTTGGCGATAGGCCCAATAAAGCCATGCCAAGGCCACTAACAACAATAGGTAGCATCCATAGGCTATGTCAGAGCGATACCAAGGAGCCCTTACCTTCACTGTAAATACTTTTTTTCGGCCGATAGCATATTGTTACAGCTAGCCCTCACCTTAAATTTATAGGTACCCGGTGAAAGGTGAGTAAAGGCTATTTCATTGCTGCCCGGAGTAAGTCTTATCCATTTCTCCCATTGATGCTGTATTGGTACACTACGTTGTCGGGGTCATCGTAAGTCAGTGTAGACAAATGTATGCTAAACGAATTATCCTCATAGTCCATCACCAATTCATTGGCATCAGGAGAAACATTCATCTCCTGACTGCCCACAGTAAGACCGGTTATCTTTACCGTTGCTTTTCCAATGGGGTACTTGCACACGGCTCGTTATTAGCCAAGTAATGCCACCCGTACCACCAAGCAACAACTCTCGGCCATCTTCCGACATGAATGAAGCGCCATCGGTAAACTCATTGCTCTGCAACCCCCTATCCACATAAAAGCACATTACTCTGCCGGTTGTTGTGTTCAAGCAGCCCAACCCATGGTCGGTACCTATCCACAGCCGTCCTTGCGCATCGTTCTCTATGCTGGCTATACCGTTATCGGGCAGTCCATCTTTAATTGTCAGCATCTGTGCAGAGTGTTTTTTAAGATCGTAAACATATAGGCCATCATTGGTACCAAGATACACTTTACCATCTTTTTCCTTCACGTACCACTCTCGAAAAAAATACCATATTTCGGACAATTTACTCCAAAGGTCGACAGCCAACTCTGAGTCTTTAGTTCCAAGCAGCACAACCCTACCGATGTAGCTACATACAGTCGACGCCTATCGTGCGAAAAGGCCATTTTAAAAATAAAGTCGTTAATCAAGCTATTCACCTTATTATTAGCCTCGGCATGGGGCTTCATACGGTACATACGTAGGTCACCACTACGTGTATTCAGGCGCACTATGCCTTGTCCCATGGTACCGAACCACATACAACCGATTTTGTCGGATACGATACTAAACACACTTGTTTGACTTCCCAATCCAAAATCTTTCGGATGGTATGTTTCCGACTCGGCTGACACCCAGCCACAGCCTTCCTCGTAAGAACCCAGCCATATATGTCCTTCGTTGTCCTCGGCCATGCTCAATATAGTTCCCGGCACATGGGTATAGTGTCTTAACAGCTTACGATGACTATCGAGTAGATACAGCCCATTTTTATCGGTACCTACCCACAGTCGATGTTTGCTATCTACCAACACGCTCGACACGCAATTGCTCCCTATCACATTAGACGGCCCCATTTTTGCACCCATATATCCAAATGTAGATTGGGCCATCGGTTGTTTACATACTCCCTTTTGCAGTAGGCCCAGCCATAAGTTGTCATTGCGATCTTCCAATATAGCATATATCTTGGTATGCCCCAAATCTACATCTTTAGAGAAGTATGGATTTGACACCAACACATCGTGCTGAGGGTCGTACACATAGAGTCCGGTACCATCGCAGCCCAACATAAGCTTTCCTTGCTTGTTCACATACAGCTTGTTTATGGGCAGGTTGCCCACGCCTCTCACCCTGAAAAAAATGCTTTTGCTCACTATCAAGGTGCCACAATCCATGCCCAAACACAGCCAACCAGATATGTCCCTTCCTATCTATGCTAATATCACGCAGAGCATTGCTCATCTGCTTGTTGTAGAAATAGTGTCCCACCACTTTCTTTCCCTTTAAACAGTATAAGCCATGAAAGCCGTTATTACCCCATAGTCGGCCCTGCTTATCTTCTAAAATACGTTTAATGTGTAGCAATGCCGAAGACAAACCTGCTATAGTATGGGCTGTGCATTCTCCCTCTACTTGCATCAAGCCTGAGCCCGATGTACCAATGAGTAGGTCACCATTACGGCATTGCTGTATATCGTTAATATAAGAATGTACTGGTTGACTGGTAGGACCAATGAGTCGCAGTGTGTCGAAACTCTCACCATTGTATTTCTGCACTGTTAGATTGGTTCCTATATACAAGGTATGTGCCTTATCTTCAAATAGGCAGTTGATAAAATTACTCGTCAGTCCACTTTTTGCCGTCTTCACGCTTATATATTTTGAATCTATAACCATCGTATCTGTCCAATCCGTTACGTGTTGCCACCCACATAAAGCCATCATGATCTTGGAAAACTTGGCTCACGAAACTGTTCGACAGTTGATTATCGGCCGTATATAGCTTACCCATCTGAGCCTTACCGGCCAATGGCAACAGCAGGCCAATGAGCAGGCAGAATATTCTTGTTAACATGGTTGTTGAGATCTTGATTTTTTTAGTTAGCTGCAAAAGATAATAAAAACAGGAATAGTGTACACTTTGTATTGAATTTAATATCGTTACAGTGTAAATCTACATCTCGTTACCAAAAACCAAAGTTTATGCAACAAGTCATATATAAATATTTCTATAATTGCACTACCTTTGCCAACAACAATCAATATTCTACCTCATGAAAAATATTTTTTTCAACACTTCAAGGCCACTCTATTCATAACCTTGTTGCTTTTTTCGGCCACCCATTCTCAGGCGGCTGTCGATCCTAACTTTTACATTTTTCTATGCTTTGGCCAATCCAATATGGAAGGTAATGCCAAGATAGAACCTGAAGACTTAACTGGAGTAGATGCCCGCTTCCGCATGATGGTAGCCGTCGACGACCCCTCACGCGGTCGCATCATGGGTCAGTGGTACACAGCCTTACCACCGCTCTGTCGTCCAAATACCGGTCTCACACCTATCGACTACTTTGGGCGCACCATGGTAAAGTATCTACCTAAGCAAGTACGCATAGGCATTATCAATGTGGCCGTAGGTGGTTGTCACATCGAAACTTTTATGCGCGATTCTGTAGACAACTACGTTCGTACCCGTGCCCCACAATGGATGGCGAATATGCTCAAGGCTTACAACAATAACCCCTACCAACGATTGGTAGAGTTGGCTCGTAAGGCCCAGCGCGATGGTGTTATTAAAGGCATATTGCTACACCAAGGCGAGTCGAATATCGGTGATCAACGCTGGCCCGAAAAAGTTGCTTTTGTTTACAACCAGCTCATTGCCGACCTGCACCTCAAATCAGAAGAGGTACCACTATTGGCAGGCGAGGTGGTACGAGCCAATGGGCATGGTCGGTGTGCATCTATGAATACCATTATCGACGCTCTCCCACAAACGGTACATACAGCCCATGTTATCTCATCGGAGGGCTGTACAAGTGGCCCAGACGATCTACATTTCGATGCAGAAGGTTATCGCGAATTGGGCCGTCGATATGCTTACAAAATGCTGTCGCTCCTTGGAATAGAAGTAGCCAAACCCTTTATTGTACTCTACCGATGCCGTCACTGCTCTACTACCATTCCCTGGCAATGATTTTTCCTCAAGTAGATTCACAGCACAAAGCCTACTTCCGCCTTCATGCCCCACAAGCCAAACGGGTACAACTCGATATATGTGGCAAAAAAGTACGATATGCAGCGCGATGAACACGGCACATGGTCGGTTAACAGCGATATATTAGTGGTGGGCTTTCACTACTACTCATTTATCGTAGATGGTGTACAAGTAACCGACCCAGCCAGTGACACCTACTTTGGCTGCTGCCGACAGAGTAGTGGCATAGAAATTCCAGAGGGGGCCGAAGGCAACTACTATCGTCCACAGCAGGGTGTGGCCCAAGGGCAGGTGCGCTCATTCTACTATTATGCCTCTTCTACCCACGAGTGGCGACATGCCATGGTCTATACCCCGGCCGAATATGAACATGGCAAAAGACGCTACCCTGTGCTGTACCTACAACATGGTATGGGCGAAGACGAAACGGGCTGGAGTAAGCAGGGCCACATGCAACACATCATGGACAACCTCGTTGCACAAGGTAAAGCACTGCCCATGATTGTGGTGATGGAGAGTGGAGATGTGAAAGCTCCTTTCCGTGGTGGTTCTAACGAAGCTGGTCGAAGTGCCTACGGAGCCAGCTTCTACCAAGTACTCGTTGGCGACCTTATCCCTACCATAGACAAAACTTTCCGCACGCTGACCGACCGCGACCATCGGGCCATGGCAGGCCTATCGTGGGGTGGACATCAGGCTTTCGACATGGTATTTACACATCTCAACCTTTTCTCATACGTTGGTGGATTCAGTGGGGCCATTTTCGGAGTAGACTTACAAAAAACATATGGTGGCATCTTCTCACGGCCCAATGAGGTGAACAGCCAGCTACATACACTATTCTTAGGCTGTGGCAGCGAAGAAAATATGGGTACCGCCCAACTTATTGATAAGCTGCGTAATGCCGGCATCAAGGTACAGAGCTATGTGTCTAAGGGCACTCACCACGAATGGCTCACATGACGACGCTGCCTCAAAGGAGTTCGTTCCACTGCTCTTCAGGAAATAAAATCTACCCACTAAAGCCTATCCCTCATTTATTCTATATATCCATCTCTCCCCGTGCTAACAACTTTGTGACAAAACCGTAGCACCGGGAGACTTTTTATACAGAAAAACTTGCCCCTAAAAAACGCGCTCATAACTTAAGTATTTTTGAAACGAACAGAGACTCGCACACAAATAAGGCCAAAATGAGATAAATAGCAATATACTGATATTCAGTAACTTACATTAAAATCAACCTTTATTTATTCATTAATATGGCTAAAACTACCCTTTATTAGCATGCTTTTAGGTTGTATCTAAGCGTTTTTTATGTATCAATAAGTATCTACCAACGAGCTAAAAAAACTTTTGTTATCAACAAAAGAGTCTCTACGGCCTCATTTTCTACTATTTTTCTTATCGCTCATGGTCTAAAAGTACAGAAAACTCAGTCTGTTTTTAATGCCCCCTAACAACTGTAATCACTATCTCTACACGCATGTCATACCTATATACCAACACGTACCGTAACAGCAGCAAGCACTTAGATAAAAACTTTATGCTGTTTTATTCTCTTCTTTCCATTTTAGCTTGAATGATACTACAAAGTAAGAAAGTGTTACAAGTAGCAAAGTATTTCATTGTGCTTTTTATTTATCTTTGCACAAACATTTATTCTTAAACTCATGAAAACAATACTAAAAAGCCACCATCTTAGCTCTTACCAGCTTCTCTGGCATGGAAACTCCCATGGTAGCCGCTTCCCTCATAGCCAACCAGAGCTCTTCTACAGATACTACCCTCATGGCCAACCCCATGCTTTTGGGGCCGATGTTCCTGACCCCGATGTTATTAGGTGGGCCATACTTTTTACATGGTGAGCACAACAATGCACCTTATGCCGGGTGCCCCATCATGCAATCGCCCGACTTGGTGAGCTGGACCACTGCCGGTTACATTTTTAACAAGCTCACCGACTCTCCCCGATACAACCTGCACCAAGGCACCGTTTACGGCCGTGGACAATGGGCTACTTCGCTCAAATATTACAAAGGCCGTTTCTATGCCCCTGTTCGCTCCCAACGACCAGCCCGGTGGCGATAGCTATATTTACACTACCGATGACCCATCGCACCCATGGACTTTGGTATCGCGGCTGCGTCATTTTCACGATGCCTCGCTCTTCTTCGATGACGATGATAAAGTTTATGTTATCTACGGCACCGGGCAGATGTGCCAACTTTACCCCCAACCTCAAGTCGATAGTCGAAGGCAGTGACAGGCAGCTCTTTAGCGTGAGGCCGATGAAACCGGTCTACTTGAGGGCAGCCGCATGATAAAACATGATGGGCAATACTACCTGCTCATGATATCATGGCCACAAGGACAACCTCGCAGGCAAGTTTGCTACCGAGCCAACAGCATTACTGGGCCTTACCAAAAAAAGGTTATTCTACAAAGCACCTTTGGGGGCTTCCCCTATGTGGGCCAAGGCACCATTGTAGATGCTCAAGATGGCAAGTGGTACGGTATTATTTTTCAAGATCGTAACGCTGTAGGGCGCGTACTTACCCTCATGCCATGCCAATGGAAAGACGGCTGGCCTATGCTGGGCGACGAACAGGGACGTGTACCCGACACAATGATAAAGCCCGTACAAGGATACCGCCCACGCTCGCTCACTCGTAGCGATGACTTCTCGACTCCACAATTGGCCTTGGAATGGCAGTGGAACCATAATCCCGATAGTTTATCGTTTTCCCTCACCGAACGGCCGGGGTGGTTACGTCTTAAAACAAGTAGAATTGTGCCCTAACTTGTACTTTGGCACCCAACACGCTAACCCAGCGCATGGAAGGACCCTGTATGTCAAGCTACCGTATGCTTCGATGTGAGTCATCTAAAAGGAGGAGATAGAGCCGGGCTGGCTGCTTTTAATGGTGACTCTGGAGTGCTCACGTTGCAACGTAAGGGTGGTAAAGCGCTCATTACCATGAGCGAACAAGAAGTAAGTCTCACTGAAAAAGAAAAAGTTTGTAAGCGAGGTTAAAGATACCACCATGGCACAAGCATTGGTGAATGGGCACAAGGTATATCTTCGCATAGAGGCCGACTTTAGACCGGGCACCGACTGGCTACCTTCAGCTACTCTACCGATGGGCACCATTGGCAGCATTTAGGTGGCAAATACCATGCGTTTTGACTACCGAAGATTTTTTTCATGGGTACCCGCTTTGCCCTCTTCTGCTATGCTACCGAGAAGTTAGGAGGCTATGTAGACATCGACAGTTTCGACTATCAGCACCCCCTTTTATCTACCAATAAATAAATCTGTACCAATGAGATCTTTACTGCTGAGCATAGCCTCACCAACCACCATGGCCAAATATTGGTGGAAAATGCTGCCAGCCCGGCCGTCAACCTAAAAACATTATACTGCAAGGAGTTTATGTGTTTTACTTAACCTCATAACAAGTTCGTGAAACCTAACACAAAGTAGACCTGAAAGAAAACAAATATTTTTGTAATCGGCAGTAACCAACGATAAGTTGGTTACTGCCGACCATCTATCCAACATCATTTCAACATTACTTTACCATGTTTTTCTAAACGCAACCTTACACTATTACTAACCTCAATGGCTTCAACTGCTCTGCTGGCTTGGGAAGGCATGAATATGCCTGCCCTACATGTAGAGGGGCGATATCTAAAAGATGCAGCAGGCAACACTGTGCTATTACACGGCTATGCACAAACTTTCAGCCCATGGTTTAATGAGCGAGGAACCCAATGGAATAACTACGATGTTGATAAATGCTTGAGCTATAACCAAGGCATTATCGACAAGATAATGGCCGCAGGGTGGAAAAATGAACTTTGTGCGCATGCACATGGACCCCTATTGGAGTAACACACCCAGCTCGCGTATCATTCCTGAGAGCGACATTTCGGCTTTCAGCTTTGACCGATTTAAGAAATACCTATCCCAAGTTTTTATCCCCATGGTCCAATATGCCGCCAGCAAAGGCATGTATGTAGTCATGCGTCCACCCGGAGTATGCCCCGACAGTATATGTGTGGGCGATGCCTATCAGCAATATCTCATCAAGGTATGGGACTATGTGACCCGGCAACCAGAGCTAAGGAATAATCCGGCCATACTCTATGAATTGGCCAACGAACCAATAGGTATTTACCACGCTGACCACACACGGGCCGGGGACAAAGAGATGACCGCCTACATGCAACCGGTAGTAGATGCCGTGCGAAAGCACTGCAACAATATTATATTGGTACCCGGACTGGGCTACCAATCGCACTATGCTGGCTATGCCGACTATCCCCTACAAGGCAGTAACATTGGATTTGCTGTGCACTGCTACCCCGGATGGTACAATGGGGCACACGATGGCAGCAAAGAGGTTACCATAGACTATGCTAACTTTCGTAAAAGCTGGTACGAACAGATATCTACCATCGCTAATATCGCTCCGAGTGGTAGTAACCGAAATGGACTGGGCACCGGTAAAATATAATGCTTCCTTTTGGCAAGTCGACAACCGGCACCGTGGGAGGTAGCGGCTTTGGTGCCAACTTTTAAGCAAATAGTCGATGATGATGGCAATATAAGCTGGCTCATCTTTACTACCCCTGAGCTATTGGCTCGCTACGAGGAGAAAGCTGCTACGGGCACTGCCGACCTCACGGTACTTAACGATCCGGAAGCTTGTATATGGCCGGCATACCATTGGTATCAAGAGTATGCCACCCACAACTACCCCTCGGATAAAGCTTATGGCTCTACCATAAGTCGTGGTCAGGCGGTAAGCATACAACCAAACCATACCTACCAGCTACTCTTGCCTTCATCGGGCCATAATTTTACGATAACAGCCACCCTACGAAGACGGGAGCACAGACAACGTTACCGGACAAATTGATTTGATCAGTAGCTCGGCAGCCGTACACGCCCTCAAAGGGCGACTACAAGGTATAAAGGAAGGAAAAAGTACCATTGAGGTAACCTACCGCAACGCCAATGGCAGTACTTGTCGCACCCAAATGCAAGCCGAGGTGAAAACTTTCCCTCTGCACGAAGGTATTTTTCAACCCTCAGCATCTGGGAAAAAGGAACATTCGATGAGTCGACGGGAAGATTGCAGACCGGACGTTGGGGCTTTGGTGGCTGGCAATATAACATGGGTATAGACCTTTCGGCCTATCACTATCTCATCGTCGAACTAAAAAGAGAAGCAACAGTGTAGTGCTTCTTTTTCGCCTCTTCGATACCAACAATTATTGGACAAAAACCGGCAGCCTACAATTTTGATAACAACACCCGGTTAGTTATAGACCTACAAAATATGAAGAAAAAAATGATACATCAGAAAAATGCCAACCCTCACATATTTATATTGCCGGATTCTGGACCACGGGGAGTAGCCCTATCAAGATAAAAGATATTTTCTTGAGTAATGATGCCAATGCCACCTCTGGAATACAACATACCATGAAGCCTGAGAAAAACTATCATAGAAATATTTATTCTATAACAGGCCGGTTGCTGCGTACCGATGGACAACAAAGCCTATTACCAAAGGGAATCTATATCGTGAATGGCAAAAAGATAAAGATGTAACATTTCGCAAAAATCCATGTAACAAAAAAATAAATAACCTTTAGAAAAAGTCCAAATACCTTTGCATTTGCAATTATCTATCTTAATCTATTAAAAACACATGAAACAAACAATTAGCCTTTTACACGTCGTCTTACTGACTGTGGCATTTCTGTCAATGGGTTCGACTATGGTCTTAGCACAGAACTACACGTATCGGGGAAATGTAACCGATGAAAGTGGCGAGCCGTTAATCGGAGCAACCATAGCGATGAAAGGCCAGGCCAACGTGGCCACTGTGGCCACTGTTACCGATATCTACTGTCCCCTTACATCTTGTTGGTTACGAAAAGCGCAGACAATCGCCATACGCCTCACTGTTCACCACAAACCATCATCAAATATGGGATGTCTGCGCCCATATGGGTGCAGTCCCAATATTGATGATATGCTCTTTTACTTGCGGTGGTGATTGTGAAGCTATTGAGCAATATGTCTTGGACATAGGTTTCCAATCCGAATACAAAAGTATAAAAATTTCATTGAAAAACAGTAGAAAACACCTGAAATAAAGCTCCTGTATATCAACTTTACAACAGTTTATCTCTAATTTGACCTACTAATTGGGTTGTTTTCCGTTTTCAACAGTTCACAAACATACTTAGTGGGAAATACTATTTTCAACTCGAAATGTGCATCATGTTCTCCTTTAGCGGATACTCAATGAGATAAAAAAATATATAAAATCTCTGCAATCCCATGAGATCTCAAAAGGTCGCTGATGAAAAGTTTCCTTTTAAAAGGTCACCTAAAGGTCACCTTGAAAAGCAAAAGCACCTACAAAATCTTTGTAAGTGCTTGATTATTAATGTGGACCAGCCTGGGCTTGGACCAGGG
>BNJV01000450.1_pt1 | contig 121850 bp, 183 predicted proteins | sample 8540591 | NCBI WGS metagenome assembly BNJV01 (sample SAMD00202457, study PRJDB9452) | human saliva metagenome | host: Homo sapiens
GTAGTCCCGGTAAAAACAAAACCTAACCTTGATATGAGGAGATGTTCAAATGAAAGCAAATAGAATGTGGCTTTTTCAGATGTTTTGGAGAAAAATAAACGAGTTTTTAAGGTACCCGTATATCAGAGAAATTATGATTGACCAACATCCAATGTGAAAAACTGTACCAGGATATAATGAAGGCAAGCCAGAAGAATTGTCAGCATTTTTACTGGAACCGTGGTATATATTGATGACAATAATGGTGGAAGTGGATTAAACGAAGTTTTAATTATAGACGGACAACAGCGTATTACAACTATGTATATTCTTCTTAAAGCACTTTTATGATGCATCAAAAAGATGTTTCTGTCAGAGTTGAAAGTGAAATAGAAGAAGTAATGTTTAACAGACACTAGGAGAAAAACAGGTGCTACAGCACTGAGATACAGAAATATTTGAACGCATTTAATACTATCAAGCAGACCACAATTCTTCCTCTGATATTTAGAATCTTTGATGACTATGAAGAGGTTTTTATCACTGAGGGATGTGTTATGCAAGGTCTTAAGCTACTTGCTTACATATTTTATTCGTACAAATGCCTGCGAGATAAATAAAAAAATATGGCCAAGTTCTATGAGTCGTTATATGAGAGTTATCGATGATAGTTATGAAAAACTATTTTGAAAAGGTTTGTAGTTTTCTTGAATGACATTCGTGCCAATGACCGCGATGCTCACAGATAAAGAATTTGAAGATGCACTGATTTACAAGCCATTGTATAAGAAGATTATCCCACTTTTCATGAATAGTCGAAGTGATAATATGGGTAATTCCACTCAGAAGAGATATAGGGCAAAGCCAATAAATTATGCTGGTAAAGATGTTTATGTTTCGACACAGTTCTTTGATTCTGATAGAGATTCCGTTATTGAGTGGTATAAAAACCACTTGTCATAAAGGACTGAGTTAATTAAGGAGCGTGATAGATGTGAAGCAATTAACCAATAAGGAATATGAAGAATACCAATACAAGGAAGATAAGCTGTACGGCAGATTGCTTACTCTGATGGTCTGCGATTTATCTGTGCAGCAGAGAATTATGATCCAGAGGCTATTGGTAAGCGTACGCTTGAGGCACTTGCCAAGATTGAAAATAAACTCACTGATATGTGGAGATTATAATATGGCAAAGAATGAAATTGTAATGGAGAATTATTTTGATGCTCTTGAGAAGGTAAAAACAAAATAATTCAAACTCAAAAATCAAGTTATGACAACTGCAAATGTCGAGAGAAATATTCTGTATTGGAATATCGGTAAAGTGATTATTGAGTATAGTTCTTGGGGAAACCGTTTTGTTGAAACGCTATCTAAAGACCTAAGAATGATATATCCAGGTGTTGAGGGATATTCTGTAAGAAATTTGAATTATATGAAACAGTTTGCAGGAAGGATTCCATCTGAAGAAATTTTGCACCAGGTGGGTGCAAAAATTAGCTGGAAAGCAATCAAAACATTAATTGATAAGACGGATACACTAGAAGAACATCTATGGTATACAAGTCAGTGTCTTGAAAATGGATGGTCAACTACTGTTTTGGCACATCAATTAGAAAGTAACCTATATGAGCGACAAGTTTTAGTAGATAAAACAACAAATTTCAAAACACAGTTAGCAGACCCATTTAATGAACAGGTCGAGGAAATAATCAAAGATCCGTATATTTTTGATTTTATTCCAAATACAAGGAAAATGAAGGAAGTTGAATTAGAAGATGCGTTAGTTCAGCAGATTACAAAATTACTTCTTGAATTTGGAACTGGCTTTGCATTTATGGGAAGACAGTATCCGATTAAAGTTGGCAATAGAGATTTCTATATTGATTTGCTCTTTTACAATGTGAAATTGCATTGTTATTTTGTAGTAGAATTGAAAACTGTAGATTTTGAGCCAGAGTTTGCAGGAAAATTATCGTTTTATTTATCTGTGATTGATGGTGAATTAAAAGCACCCACTGATAATCCGACTATAGGGCTTTTGCTTTGTAAAGGAAAAAGATAGAATGGTCGCAGAATATGCATTACAAGATGTAAATAAGCCTATGGGAGTTAGTGAGTATAAATTATCAAATCAGATTGCAAAGGAATTGCAGGATAAGATTCCTTCGATTGAAGATATAGAAAAGCGTTTGAATTAATTTTGCACCAAGCGGGTGCAAAATTACAAAAATGCATTTTATATGAGGGTGCAAGGGAAGAAATATTTGAACCTGTAGCCGTAATTATCAAGTTCAAAGATGCAGAAGATGTACTAAGATGGCAAATGATTCAGAGTATGGACTTGGAGGAGGAATATTTACCAAGGATATAACTAAGGCAATATTTCCCCAATTCTGATTTTTTTGGATAATCATAGAGTTTGGGTGTTCCATGTAGAGAGATTGTAAAATCGTCAGATGAGCGTATGATGTGAACATCTCCGGAAGGATGGAGTGAAGTCTGAATGTTATACATTTCAGAATAAATAGTTTTAATCTGTAATTCATCCTTATTTGAAGAACAAAAGGAGATAATACAGAATCATTCATACTGAAATTTTCAAGTGCATCAGTATATTTTTGCAATGAGATCGCTAATAGAAGAAATAGCATTCTCAGTAGTAAGGGAAGCCTCGCGGATTAGTCGGTCCTGTATTACACGATCTACAAGAATACTAGAAAAAAAGTCCGATAAGGATACAAGGAAGAACACTGACGATAATAAATGTGGTTATGAGGCGCTTGTAAAAATTTCTGGTTTTTTTCAGTGTCTGTATGGTGACAGTATCCTTTCTTGAGACTATGAAATAAGTCTATGTTCTAAAAATATGTTATTATAATAAAGGGAGGAATATCCTGACAAAGACTTTCATACTTATTTTACCTTATACTGTACTTGTTTTTACCTTCTCACAAACACCACTCTCTTAATAGGGTTTCCCTTGGCAGAAAACCTCTCCTCATACTCAGTCATCACATTTCCATCATTCCATTCACTGTTATGAAGGTCATAGGATACATCTGTTGCCTTAAAATTGGTAGCTTCGACTTCTTCAAGTGAAAAAGTCAAAAAGGACAGAGTTATCTGTCTTAAACTGGATTTTTGCCCTTCAGGCTTTTAGTAGCTTTTTCATATCTTGCAAAAAACTGTCTTGAAGTTAGCCTCCTCTTTGCATGTCTGTCCTTTGGCCAAGGATCGGAGAAATTAAGATAGATTCCATCCACTTCATTTTCAGCAAAAACATCATTTATATTCTCTGCATCCATACGGATAAACTTGAGATTAGGAAGTTCAAGCTCTGTCTGCTTTTCGATTGCCCCTAACTAGGACACTTGAATATTTTTCAATGCCAATGTAGTTTATATCCGGGTTGTTTTTGGCCAGAGTAGTTATAAACTGTCCCTTGCCCATACCTATTTCTATAAAGAGCGGCTGCTTAGATGGAAATAAGGAGGCAATCTCGCCTCTGTGTTTTTCAGGATTTTGTATCACGAACTCACTATTAGCTATATCTTCTCTGGAACCCGGTACATTTCTTAACTCTCATGATGACCTCACATTTAACTTATTTTCTTATCGCTAAAGAGTTTTTACAACAAATATAAGGGATTGTCAAGTGATTTTCCCTCTTATAATTTCCCCTTGAAATAGCACCGTTTCTATGGTTAAATATAAGGTAATAGTTATTTTCGGCAAATAGTTTGGAGAAATTCATGAAAAATTTTATATAAAAAGAAGTTTTGCGCTAATTTTAATAATTGTAAGCCTATTTTCAGGCTTAAATATAAATACTGTGCTTGCACAGAACAATTCATCCTGGCCTAAATGCCCATCAATAAAGGCAAAAGAGGGTGTTGTTATGGACCTTGCTACAGGAACTATACTGTTTGGCAAGAACGAGAACAAGAAGTGGTATCCTGCAAGTACAACCAAGATAATGACAGCCTTACTGGCAATAGAGCATGCTAAGTCCCTCGATGAAAAGGTGGAGTTTACCAAAGAGGCAATAGCTGCTGCAAATAGGGGAAGCTCAAGTATAGGTATGACTCCGGGAGAGAAGCTGACTCTTAAAGAATGCCTTTATGGTCTTATGCTTGCCTCAGCTAACGAGGTTGCCAATGCTCTTGCTATCCACACGGCAGGAAGCATCGAAGCTTTTGCAGATATGATGAACGAAAAGGCAAAGGAGCTTGGCTGTACGCATACTCATTTTTGCAATCCAAGCGGACTATATGGAAAAGGAGCACTACACAACCCCGGCAGACCTTGCAAAGATAGCCAGAGCAGCCATTAAAAACGATGCATTTAGGGAAATAGCAAGTACAAGAAAATACGTATTGCCAAAACTAATCTGATGAAGGAGAAAAGACCTTTATCTAACACTCATCAGCTTTTTAACCCTATGCAGCATCCTGAGTATGCTTATGAATACTGCTATGCGGGAAAGACAGGCTACACTACAGAGGCTAAGTTTAATCTGGTTTCTTATGTAAAAAGGTACTATGGACATAGTCTGCGTGGTGATGAATGCTGAGAGTAAAGAGGTGGAGTACACCAATACCAAGAAGCTTGCAGACTATACATTTAAACGCTTTAGAATGTTGCAGGCGGATAAGATACCTCTTAAGTTAAATGAAAGCGGTGGGAAGGTATATGCGAGTGTACTTGAAAATGACCCAACAGCGCAGTTTACGGTATCAGGGGCTGCCACATTAGCTGTGCCTAAGAAATGCGATATAAACGGAGTTACTACACGTGTAAAGGAAGATGACATAAATGGTATCTCTGTAGGTGCTAATTGCATCGGTGGCATTGAATATATGTATGATGGCAAGTGCATAGGAAATGCAGAGCTTATATATAAAGTGCTAAGGCTTATTCTTTTAATAAGCCAGAGACGGTAGATAACAGTGCAGACGGGCACGGGACAATAAGAAGTCCAAAGGTAATGGCAATAGCTATGATAGTATGCTCTTTCTCATCATTATGGTGCTTATGTGGTATCTGTTCATTTACAGGAGACCTACCCATATGGCAAGGAGAAAAATACAGAAAACATAAAACAGGCATAAATAGAAAGAAACCGCTTAAGTGGTAAGCCGGATTTTCTTCTTTAAATTCTTATAATTATTAATTTATGATATTTTTTTATAGTTTTGTTATCTTTTATCTCTATAATTCATTTATTAAAATACAGGAGGTATTGATATGTCTGATATTATGCTTGAGATACAAAAGCTGAATAAGTCCTATAGGAGAAGGAAGATTATTGACAATTTGAATATGACCGTCTACAAAGGGGATATTTATGGCTTTCTTGGCGCCAATGGTGAGGGTAAAACCACAACTATAAGAATGATAACTTCGCTTATCAAGGCTGATTCAGGGTGATATAATCATCAATGGAAAATCCGTTAAAAAACGGTAAAAATGAGGCTATAAAAAAATATAGGTGCTATGGTTGAAGCTCCTAAATTCTACGAAAAATATGAGTGGATATGAAAATTTAGAATTAATGGCAAAAATTATGCCGGGTGTTAGTGACCTAGACATTCAAAACGTGCTTGGCTTAGTTGGACTAAAAGACAGAGGAAGAGACAAGTTCAAAAGAATATTCTATGGGAATGAAACAGAGACTGGGAATAGCTAATGCACTTCTTGGTGACCCTAAGCTGATTATTTTTAGATGAACCTTCAAATGGCCTTGATCCATATGGAATGAAAGAAATAAATAATCTTATAGTATCTTTAGCAAAAAGATGTGACAAAACATTTATAATCTCCTCTCATCTTCTTCATGAAATGGAAGGGATATGCAATAGAATAGGGATTTTACATTCAGGAAAACTATGTATAGAGGGCGAAGTACGTGCGTTAATAAACGATAATAAGGTAGAAAACCTTGAAGAGCTATTTTTAAGAAAGTAGGTGAAAAATGATAAATTTGGTGGCTAATGAAAAATAAGAAAATCTTTAAGTCTAAGCTTATACCCGGATTTTTATTATCAGGTGCATTATTAATATGGCTAAACATCATTATGTATGATCCAAAACTATGTGACTGGAAAAGTGATAGCTTATATACATTTCCCAAAAAGTTTAGTAGAAATCTATATACAAATTTTAATGTTTTATATACCGATATTTGCTGGTTTTCTGATGACAAAAGATTTGGTAGACGGAACATTGAAGCTAAGCCTTTATAAGAGAGCCTTCAAGGATTAAGAACTTAATCTCAAAACAACTAAGCTTCATTATATTTTTAGTAATAGAAACATTAGCATTTATCTTAATGTGTTATATATTTGCATTTTGTCTATTATAAAAAAACATGACAGGCTTACCGCTAGTTCAAGTAAATATACTGACGGATATAAGTAGTACACTTATACTTTTATGGAATGACAATCCCTACCATCTTTCGCGTATGGATTATTCTACTATGCTTTTTAGGAATAATATTTTAAAAATGCAGTTATTGCGAATTTAGTTTCTATAACAGGATTAATATTTCTTTTTAACACAGAAATAGGGATGAAATTTACTATGATAGAAAGTCATTACTAAGAGTGAAAGTATAGGATTGAGCCTTATATCGTTGTTCTTAAGTCTTATGCTTGCGGTGATAAACAATATATACCTTGAAAAAACAGGATATTATTTATTAGATGGGGAGATGACAGTATGGCAGGATACTTGAGATTTGAATTTTACAAACAGAAGAGAAAATAAATACTATTATCTATTCTTTATTATTATTTTAGCATCTAATATCACTAAAGCTATTCCATTAATAAATACTGATATTAACTGGGCATCTTTTTCCTTTGATTGGCAGTGCTGGGGACAGTTTTGTTTTTGGTGCTTTTACAATATTTTTAGTAACAGACTTAGTAGCTTCAGAATATGAAAAAGGGGATTCTAAAACTTCCTATTATGGTAAAATGGGGAAAGAAAAACTGATAAAAAGCTAAGATGTTAAGTCTTATTATATGGATAATCTTACTTGTGGTTTTTTGACATTGGATCGTCTTATATTGTGGGTAAGTATTGTTAAAAACAGGGGACAACATTAGTTTTAGATGGACAAAAATATATTGACTAAGGGAGTGGAAATCCAAGGGATAGAAGCAAACCATTACTGTGATTATTAGTGAATTGTCTATTATCTTTCCTCTTATATCATTTGGCATTCTTATGGTATTTATATCCTCATTGGTGAGAAAAAGCTCACTTGTAATGGGTATAGGATTTTTGTATTATATTATTAGCATAATAAGTCCGGACAAAACAAGATTTTTTTATTTCTAATAAAATACATTTACAAATTACCATCATTTATGGTAATAGGTAGTGGTTCACTTGAACCTGTAATTTATATTTTGATATCATTGATAATCGCAGTTGTGCTGGTTATAGTTAATATTTTTGCTTTTCGGATGATGGAAATATTAAAATGAGGAGGTAAAATGAATAGGATTTTTGATTGTAGAGGATGAGCCTGCTCTTTGCAAATGTGGTAAAGGATTATCTAAAAATGAGCTATTTGATGTAGAAATTTGTACTGAAGGAGACAAGGCAATAGAGGTGTTTTAATAAATATAGACCTTCATTACTTATACTTGATTTAATGCTGCCTGGGATGAATGGTTATGAAATATGTAAAATGTTAGGATGACATCAGTAATACCGATATTGATTTTATCAGCCAAAACAGATGAATTTGATAAAGTTATGGGACTTAATTTAGGTGCTGATGATTATTTGACAAAACCTTTTTAGACCCAAAAGAATTGGTTGCAAGGGTTAATGCTCTGATACGCAGAAGTCAGGTGTTTAATAAGGACAACTTGGAAGTGATAGATGTAGGGATATAAGAATATTTATCAAAGAATATAAAGTTGAAAAAGATAACGTAAATATGGATTTAAGTAAAAAGGAATTTGAACTTTTATTATTTTTAGCAAAGAATCCCAAAACAAGTATTTACGAGGAACACTTATATGAGAGAGTATGGGGACTTGACAGCTATGGCGATCTTGACACTGTTACTGTAACTATAAACAGACTTCGTCAGAAAATAGAGGAAAATCCAGCAACTCCAAAACACATTTTAACAGTATGGGGAGTAGGTTATAAATTTGAAAACTAAATCAATAAAGAAGAATTTAACAACATTTGTATTATCGATTTTAATAATTATAATAGCAGTATTATTGCTAACGGGCATACCTGAAAAAGAGCCTAATAGTGTAATATTGTCACTGACAGGACTGGCAATATTAATTGGGGTTACCTATTTTTTATTGTCCTATTTATTTTTCCTGGCATATGTAGATAGGGTTATCATTAAACCTATTCTATGTACTTGTAGAAAGTGTTAAACAAGTGAGTGAAGGAAACTATGATACATATATTGAAGTGGATAGAGAAGATGAGATTGGTGTTCTTGCTGAAAATTTTTAATCAAATGATTACTTCACTTAAAGAGTATAGAGAAAAGGAAATAATAGAGAAAGAAGAGGGATGATTTAATTGCATCTATAACTCACGACTTATCTACCCCTCTATCTGTAATCCAATCACATATTGATGGAATAAGTGATGGGATTGCGAATACAAAAAGAAAAGCAGAGCGAGTATATAGAAAGTAATAAACGACAAGATAAGGCAATTGGATGAAAGAATAAAAATCCTTAAAAATTATAGTGTGTATAACAAAAATAAGCACGATTTTAAGGAAAGTATTGTATTAAAAAGAGGCTTTGGACAAAATTGTTTATGATTTAATGAACTCAATTAAGCCGTCTACAGGTATATTTCACTATAATAACAGTATTACTAAAGAAATTAGATTAAATTTAAGTTACAGAGAATTAGAGACTATAATTGAGAACATTTTTTTGCAAATGCTGTAAAGTATAACAATAAAACAATCTTGCAAATTGAAATCAATGTAATATGCTTTGATGATATAGTAAAAATAGAATTTAAGGATAATGGAATGGGAATAGGTAAGGAGGATATAAGCAAGATTTTTATCCCGTTATATAAGGTGGATAAATCAAGAACATCTAATAAAAATTCTCTGGGACTGGGCCTTTCCATAGTCAAAAATATAATTGAAAGTGTGGGAGGATATATAGAAGTGGCTAGCAATCCGGGAGAGTTCACTCTATTTACAATTGAACTGCCTATATTGAAATAGGAGAATATAAAACTGAGGAGGTAGATAAAACGATTATCTACCTCTCACCCGATTTGTATGAAATTTATTAAATATTTTTGTTTTTATGGATTATTCTTTCTACTCTTGTAGTTATTAATCATGGTTGTTGCCTGTTCTTTAGAAAGAGACCCTAAGAGTTGATACTGCAGAAATAATGATGGTCATCAGGATTTTTAATGAGTCTTTTGCCTTTCATATAGCCATGATACTTGCATTCTCCAACATAATAGTAGTTCTTTGAATTGGGAGAATACCATGGAACAAGCTGACGTAGACGGTTACCACAGATATGGCAGCAGTAAGGCTCTCTATCAGCTTCCCTTTTTAAGTCCTCCTTAGACCTATAGGCCATGCTGACACTCAGTCTGTGGTCAGGATAGACGATGTCTACCTCTTGCTTTTTATTAAGAGGGAACTTATAGGTATCAACTGACGGATATAAAAATACATTTATACCACTGATAATCTGAAGGATTTCAGCAGTGTATTGTGCATCGGAAATGGCACTGTGAAAGGCCTTATCTTCTCTTAATCTAAGGTGCCTTATTGCATTTTCCAGTGAAATTGCACTCTCGTCATATTTTTCCAATAAATATATTAAACAGGTATTGCACATTAAAATAGTACAAAGGTCTTGGGAACCCGTTATGTATATTGTAATACGCCATATTTCTCTGGAACTCAAGTAAATCAAGGGTTCCCCAGGTAGCAAAAAAGTAATTTCGGTCTCCCTTTCTACACCACCTTAAAAATTCTTTACAGGCAGTTACAAAATCAGTTCCCATTGAGAGCTCTCTCTCAGTTAGCGAAATAATCTCACGTGTATACTTAAACAGAACAGGATATACAACCGGTTTTTATTATTCTGTGAAAAAGAGTCGATAATGTTAAAAATTCTCGTCTAGCTTCACAGCACCAATCTCAATTACCTCAAAAAGGAAGAGCCCTGTTGGCTCCTTCCCTTGAGGGGTGTCCCTGATTCCATTCAAGGTCAAAAACTATATATCTCATTTTATCTCCAAAAATTTATTGTCCTAGGGATGCAATCAAGGCTGCGATATCATCAGGACTCATTGGCTTATTAGGATCGTCCGAAGCAGGAGAAGTCTCATGCTTTTGAAAGGGCTTCAATCGCAGTCTTAGGCTTGGCAGCACTTGGCTCAGGCTCAAGTTCAAGGTTAGATGAGGCAAATAAAGCAGCGATATCTTCAGGGCTCATCTGCTTATTAGGGTCATCTACCGCAGGAGTGGCAGGCTCAGGAGTAGGCTCTATTTCAACAGCAGCCCCTGATTCCAGCAGCGCGCAATTCAAAAGCCTCTATTTCAGTCAGGGCTCATAGGCTTGTTAGGATCGCTGTCAACCTGAGCAACAGGCTCAAGGGTTGACTCTATCTCAATTTCAGGTTCAGACTGAGCTTCAGTGGCAGCAATAAGAGCAGCGATGTCTTCAGGGCTCATAGGCTTGTTAGGGATCGCTGTCAATCAGAGCTGTAAGGGCAGGTTCAGGAGCAGCCTCGATTTCAGGTTCAGACGGAGCTTCAGTAGCAGCAATAAGAGCGGCGATATCCTCAGGACTCATAGGTTTATTAGGGATCGCTGTCAACGGGCTGTAGGGGCAGGCTCAGGGTGGCTTCGATTTCAGGTTCAGACTGAGCTTCAGCAGCAGCGATAAGAGCAGCGATGTCCTCAGGGCTCATAGGCTTATTTGGGTCACTGTCAATCGGGGCTGTAGGGGTAGGCTCAGGAGCGGCCTCGATTTCAGGTTCAGACTGAGCTTTAGCAGCAGCGATAAGAGCAGCGATTTCATCAGGGCTCATAGGCTATTAGGGTCGGTATCAACAGGTGCAGGAGTAGGCTCAGGTTCAGGAACAGCATTGGCTCCAGCCACAGGTTCAGGCTCAAGCTCAGAAGCAAATTCAGGCTCGATTTCTGTGGCACCAAGTTCCTCAGGTGTTGTCTCAGTTGTTAAAGTATCGACAAACTCAGGCACATCCTCGGTTTCAGTACCGGTTTCAATTACAGGGCCTTCAACTACTGTTTCTGCATCTGTCATTATAGGCTCTACAGGCACTTCTTCATAATTAACCTGTTCAACAGGTGCCTGCGCTGTACTAGGTACAATCTGGGTTATTCTTTAATACAAGAATGAGTTCATCAAGTTTAGCAGAGAATGTCTTCATAGTCAGGAGAAGACGACTCAGCAATAACCTCTGATAAATGATTTGGTATTATCTCTCCCGTATTTGATAGATGCCTTTATGGCATGTACTATTTCGCCCTCAAGAGTGCTTAGATTCTCCATGTTTTCCTCAGGAGAAAGAATTCTCTCATCCAAGAGATTGAGGATTCTCTTTTTCAAGCACGTAGGTAGCCTTAGCAATCTTAGAAGCCTCTTCCCTCCTTGCGATAGTCTCCTCATCAGGTTTAGAAGCGTTGTCCTTATTTTTAAGGTATGTAGTAACAACATTATCTATTTCCGTCAAAAAGAAGATAAGCCGAGCCAATGAGTGTAAGCCCGACACAGAGTGGGAAATAGTAAAACATCAGCATATTTAACTATGCAAAATAGCTCTAAAAATACAAGAGCAATAAACAACAGTGAAAAATGGAATAAGTTTATTCTTTTTCATTTCGTACCTCTCTCAATCTATTATATTAGGTCATTATTTCTTGTTTAAGTAATCTCACTTTATTATAAGGCAAAAATCGGATTATATCAAGCTTTCGGCAGATTTTTAGTAAGGAATGAAGTCTTAATTCTAGATAATCTATATATGGTATGGTTCAAATCTTTTTATAGACAGATGACAATATTTAGTCTGGGATTTATAATGATACTGTAGCAGTTTTTGGGATACAGTTGCTGAGAAAAAGTATCAGATACCATATGTGGGATTGTACAGTGTCGCACATGTTTACATCATGAGCTGAAAGGAAAATGAAATGAGAATATTGCATTTAGAAGATTCACCGCAAAATATACCGACATCAGAGCAGTTTTGCTCTCCTGTGGCATAAAGGCCTGATGATATAGTCTGGGTTAAAAACCTGACAGATAGGGATATTTTGAACTAAAAAGAAGCTGAAAAAGGTGGCAATCATTTTGACCTTGCTATAACCGACATGTACTTACCCCTGTTGAGCCTGGAGGCTATGAGAGCCTGATACCGGCTACAAATTCGTAGAGTTTGTGAGGAATGAGAGACTGAAACTCCCGATTGTTATCTGCTCCTCAGTCAGAATAAATGACGGTAGTGTATTAGACTGCCTGTGGTATTCGGGGCTTAGCAACTGGGAGATGGAGTTAAGGGAGATTATATCGAGGTTTGATTAGTTGCCAGGTAGATATGAGTTAAAGGAAGGAATATCAAAATAGTTCTGCAATACCAGAATTATCGCACCAAACAAGGTGGAGTACTCTTTCCACTTAGTTAATGAAACCTGAACGTTTTTATTATACTGTTTTTAGGCTATTCTTAACCTCTTCAAATATATCAGAATTCTATAAAAATATCTGATTTTCAAAATCAGAATCTCAGGGGAAAATAAAGGTGACTACGTTCCCCAGGCCGATAATTAGATTATTTTTATAGTTTTCAACAAGTTCCTTTACCTTAATATCATTGTTTAGATAATCTTGTTTAGGCATATAAAGTGTAGGCTCTTTTTGCCGCTTAATAAAGCGTATTCCTTTAAGAGAGCCTGTTTGAGACAATATTATTCAAAACATCCACTTTTCCCGCATCTACATTTTCTGCCGTTAGGGTATAAGGTTGTATGCCCTACTTCTCGGCATCACCAAGAATTCCTTTATGCAAAATGATAGTCAAGGACAATACCAGAGCCAATACCACTGCTTATATTGATGGCGATTAAATCTTTGTACATACTATTTGCTGTAGATTCAAAAATAGCACATAGATTTGCTTCATTTTTCGATAATAACAGGTATTCCAAGTGACTTTTTCGACACTCTCAGCTATGTCTATTTCATAAATATCGTAATATGGTGCAAAAATAACCTTATTACCCTCAACTATTCCATGTACAGCTATCCCAATACCAAAAACCTTATAAACCTTTAAACTTTTGGGATTTGAAAGGAAATCGGTAATTGTATCCTGTATTAAACTCACAATATTGTCTTTATTTACAGAGTATCTGTTTTAGTCTTTGTAATTAACTCACCGTCCAGATAAGTCGCCATAAATCTATATTTATTGTATTGGAACTCAAAAACTAAATAGAAGACCTGCATCTTTGTTTATTTGTAATAAAATAGGCTTTTCTGCCGCCATGGCTTGCTATAGCCAAAGCCCAACCTCTTTAATAAGGTTATCATTTATGAGTCTTTCTATAATGTCGGAAATAGTTGCTTTATTTAGGGTTGAATCTTTTAGCGATATCAGCTCTCGACAAAGTTTCTCCTGCAATTAATGTGGATATCACTTTTTGATATTCTCAGTTCTGGCATTTTCGTTGTTGTAGGCGTATTTTTGTTATTCATGGCGAAACCTCCTGACTGCATATATAACAATTATACTATATAAAAACCTTGTCTGTCTAATGTTGTTAAGCAAAAATATATATTATCGACAGTTATAATTCAAGATTTAAAGTTAAAAATTGACAAAGATGGTTAGTTAGTATATAATACAAACTAACAATATAGATATTTTTATCATGAAATTTCAGTTAAAGAGTTGTATAAAAATTATAATTTAACTGAAAATGTGAATTTTATCTGTACTGCGTTGTTTGTAACTTAGAATATAATGATAATTACTTTTTACAAAGGAGGAGTGTAAAAATGAAGAGAAGAGTTACAGGCTTTTTAGCAATGGTATTGGCAGCAACAACTGTATTTACCGGATGTGGAGGAAGTGGAGGGCAAAAAACATCCAGTAAAAAAACAAGATGCTCAAAAGCATTACGCAGGATGTTTCAAAAACGAAAGGCTCTATTGATGTATGGACTAATTTAAGTCAGGACGAGATGAATTTTTATGTTAAAGAATTCAATAAAATTGTACCTGGGGTAAAGGTAAATGTAACTGTAATGCCTTCTAAGGAGTATAGGACTAAGTTACAGAATGCTTTTAGAACCGGTACCAATGCACCTGATGTGGCAACATTTGAAATTTCAGACCTTGGAGTTTATAAAGACACTGATATTCTTGAGAATTTGAGCCAAGAACAATATGGGGCAGAGGAAATTTCTAAAAAGATGATTCCGTATGTTGATGAGCTCTCTAGGGATAAAAACGGTAATATCAAAGGACTTTCTTGGCAATCAACACCTGGAGGGATTTTGGTATAAGAAAGGCACTTGCAAAAAGAATATCTTGGAACAGATGATCCGAAAGAGCTATATAAGATGTTGTCCGACTGGGATAAAATTGTAGAAGTGGGTAAAAAGGTGTATGAGAAATCAGGAGGAAAGGTTGCACTTTTAGATGATGTTGAGTCTGTATTACAGTTTTATGCATCATATAAGGGCCAGCCTTGGGTTGATGATAAAGGACATATTATCAGTGATGATTATATGCTGAAAATGTTCAAAATGATGCAGACGGTAGTTAAAAATAAAGTTGATGCTGAAGCAGACATGTGGTCAGCGGGCTGGACTTCAGGAATGTATGCAAAGGATATGTTTATTCTTACCTGTTTGCCAACGTGGGGGTTAAACTTCTGCATAAAACCTGGAATTCCTGCAGATGAAATGGAAAAAGCTGCTAATACATGGGGATATATGCAGGCTCCTACCCCTTATCAGAATGGTGGTACTTGGTATGGCATGTATTCAGGCTCAAAAAACAAAGATGCAGCTTGGGCTTGGATTAAGACGATGACTTCAAATGAAGATTACCTTGTGAATGGACTTGCAGGTACATGGGGTGATTTCCCTGGCTACATTCCTGCAATTGAAAGGTGTATTAAAGAAGGACACACTGATGTTGTTACAGGTGACCAGCAGTACTTCTCTGATTTCTATGAAACAGCTAAAAATGTAAAAGGCGATCCAATGACTAAATATGACCGCCAGGCATGGATAAGTGCAGGTGCTCAGATGGACTTGATTGCAACAGGTCAGGCTACGCCTGAAGAAGCTGTTAAGGGATTTAAAGAGGAAATGAAAAATATTTATCCTGAGATTAACATTGATTAATACAGATTGAACTAAATAAGAAGAGCTGCTTGAGGAGAACTTTCGGGAGAATAGCTCCCAAGCAGCTTTTTTCTGCTAAAAGGAGGAAGACGTAGTGTCAGAACTAAGCAGAAAATCAAAAAAAAGCAAGATAAATAAGAATAATGCGGGATATTTTTTTATTGCACCATATTTCATCGTTTTTTTGGCATTTACATTGTATCCAATTCTATATACATTTAAGTTGAGTTTTATGTCGTGGGATGGATTCAACACACCTGAATTTGTTGGACTTGCAAACTATCAGCGACTTATTCAGGATGTAATGTTTATTAAAGCTATTGGGAATACAATATTTATGGCGTTGTTAGACATGCTTCCGCAGATGGTTTTTGGACTTGTTCTTGCATTTTTACTTAACCAAAAAAGGCTTAGGGGAAGCAATTTTTTCAAAACTGTGTTTTATTTTCCTAATCTGGTTACAGCCGTATCTTTAGGTGTTTTATTCAGCTTATTATTTGACTGGAAAGCAGGTAGTATCAATCAGATTCTTAGTGCGATAAATCTGATTAAAGAGCCTATTAACTGGAAAGGGAATCCGCTGTTATCGCAGTTGATTGTTGCCATGGTGCTATTTTGGCAGTATTTTGGCTATTATACTATAATTTTTACTGCCGGAATTCGTGGAATATCGTATGAACTATTTGAAGCAGCAGAAGTGGATGGCGCATCCAAGGTGCAGGTTTTCTTTAAGATTGTGCTGCCTTTGATGAGGCCTATAATGACATTTGCATTTGTAACATCAATTATAGGAGGACTTCAAATCTTTGATATACCATATACTTTTGGTGGCGCAACTGGTGGAGTAAAGTCATCTCTGCTTACAATGGTAATGTATATGTATAATATCGCATTTACGAATTTAGATTATGGCTATGGTGCAGCAATTTCATATGGATTATTCGTTATAATTATAATATTTTTCAATCATTTTCATGAAATACACTGCAGGCAAAAAGGAGCGGTATTAATGAATAAAAAAGAGAATCGTGCAAAGATATATAGAATATTGACTTATATAATTTTTAATTTTGTTGGCAGTAATAAGTATCATACCATTTTTACAATATGATTATTGGATGCACTCATGATAATGCGGCTTTTATCAACTTCATTTCAGATATTTCCAGGTTCGCATTTGATAGATAATTACCGCCGTTTACAGGATAATGTGAATATATGGAGGGACTTGGTAACAGCGTATTTTTATCTGTGGTGTATACGATGATATCAACTTATATTGGGGCGTTAACTGCTTATGGTTTTGCCAAATACAGATTTCGAGGTAACAAAGTTTTGTTTTGGATTGTTCTAGCTACAATGATGTTACCGGGACAGCTTGGAATAATTGGTTACTTCCAAGAAATGAATGAATTAAAACTACTAGATAATTATATTGCTTTACTTATGCCAAGCTTTGCTACCCCTGTAATGGTTTATTGGATTCGACAGTATATAGATGCTTATGTTCCTAATGAGTTACTTGAAAGCGCACGTATGGATGGATGTAACGAATTCATGATTTTTAATAGAATTATTTTCCCGGTAATTATTCCGGGAGTTGCTACTCAGGCAATTTTCACCTTTGTAAGTTGTTGGAACTCATACGTTCAGCCATCTATTTTGTTGTTCTCTCAGAACAAATTTACTTTACCTATTTTGGTACAACAGATGCAGGGAGTGTATAAGACAGACTATGGGGTAATATATTTGGGAGTTACATTATCAGTGATACCAATTTTAATGTTATTTATATTCTGCTCTAAAATGATATTAAAGAGTACAATGGCAGGTGCGGTTAAAAGGTTGAAATTGCTATCTTAATTATTATTGAGGTCGCAAATTGTGACCTCAAATTTTTCAATAAACGCAAAGTAAATGTTACTTATAAACCGTTGACTCATAAGTAACTTTGAAGATAATAGTATATGTGGAGGAAAGACAGATGGTTACAGAAAAAGTCAGATTTATTAACAAGCATTAAAATACCATCTGAGAGACGAATAAAAAGGCTGTCAAACTATAAATAATTTGACAGCCCGAATTTAATATTTGAACTTTGTAATTTTGATATCTTCGAAAGGTAATGTAAACACGCTCGTGTCGCATGGATGATAGATAAATCCTTTAATCATCTCAAGAGTTTTTCTTCCCTCAAGTCCGTCTACAGTTATGTCTTTATCATCACGTACGGCATCGTAGAACTCTTCTATTTGCATAATATGGGTTGTGCCCCAGTAATTCTTCCCTACTGCATTTCCTTTACTAATTTCCCTATATTCAGTATATTCATTACCAAACCAGGTGTAGCCTACATCCTGTATGAGACCGAACCGTCCTTTCTCACCACAAAATTCGATGTTGATAGGTGAATCAAAACCATAGTAATTGCAGGCGTATAGATTGTAAATACAGCCATTTTCGAAGCAAATAGCCGCCTCAGCAGTATCCTCTACATTCAGCTTAGGATGATAATGGTTATGGATAGAGCCTTCTATCCATTTAACGTCGCTTCCAAGTATGTAGCGTACCCTGTCTATACTATGAATGGCTTGGTCTATGAGAGTACCTCCGCCTTCATGCTCCCAAGTTCCCTTCCAGTTGCTGCCTTTATAATATTCATCAGGACGATACCAAGACAGATATGACCTTGCAGCTGTAACATTGCCAAATTCACCGTTCTCATACATTTTTTTCAGCTTCTGGACACTATCATTATAGCGTGTTTGGAATATACATCCAAGCTTCACATTATTTTGAGAAGCGGCTTTAATCATTTTGTCAGCTTCCTGCAAAGTAAGAGCTATAGGCTTTTCGGTGAGCACATGTATGTCTCTCTCCATTAAACTTATTGCGATAGGAGACATATAAGTCATGCGGCGAGACACAGATGTGCTATATCAATACTTTTTCAAATATATCTTCAAGATTTATCAGTATAGTTACATCAAAAGGTTCAGCAAATCGCTCTGCTTTTGCAAGGTCAATATCTACAGCATAACATGGTTCGCCTTGCTTTAAGTTTCAACAACGAATCGGCACTAGCGAGACAGATATACAGCCACAGCCGATGATAGCAATCTTTAACTTTTTATTCATAATTCTCCCATACACAAATTTCGTTAAATCATCGATTTTGAATACTTATTTTTATATCAGTTGCTCAAGAATTTTCTTCGCTTCTAATATATCTCTTTTGCTCATCTCCGGTGATTTCCCTTTCTATGGTGATGTCTCCATTGCTAGCCGATTTCCTTAAGCCTTTCAATAAAAAGAGGGAAGTTTACCTTACCTTTGACCAAGAAACCACTTCATTACCAAGAGAATGTCCGTCTGTAGGATACAATCCGTCCTTGCCATGGATGCCCATTACATATTTTCCTATTACATCTAAAGCATCCACCGGATTGGCCTTTCCGTACAATATAGAGTTTGCAGGATCTAAGTTTATTCCGAGATTTGTGGTGCCTATATCTTGTATGATTCTGAAGTGTTACAGGTGTTTCCTGCCCGGTTTCAAATAGAAGTTTTGACCGTTTACTGCGCAGTGCTCGGCAGCTGTCTTAACCGCATGTACTATTCCAAAGTAATTGCTGTCATAAGGATTTTCAGGAATAAAGCCAACACTCGTGTAACAAAAATCTGTAATGCTTAATTTAGCTGCAAAATCAGAGCCTTCAATCAGAGTCTGAATTCTCTCAAAACGAGTAGGTGACAGAACAGAGACCAAGAGTTTCCTGACCACCGTAGAAGTCCCATACTTTTAGGGCCTGGCCAGCCACACCAGAAATGCAGTAATATCCATCTAGCATGTTTTGTTTTGCTACGGTTATCTTATCAGCATTATCATCTGTCATTAGTCCTCTGTCCCAGCATACAAGTTGACAGCTTTCCATCCCCATTTCTTTTACTTCAGCAAATTGTGTATCTATATCTTTTTCACGATCCATTTCGTGCCAATACACCCTATTCTCCTCATTTTATCTATCCTTCCTATAATGTCAAGCCCTAAATCATTGAATTTTAGGCTTTTCTTTAGAGCCACACTCCGTGAAAACAGAGCAAAAATGTATGACAGTCATTGTATTTTATGCTGAACAGCTAAAAGAGAGTGTGGTTTATAAAGCATCCATTGTTTTGCTTTATAAAGGCTATAAATACTCTGTTAACTATGATGGTGAACCTTCCGTGTCTAAAGGATCGTATCCCAACTTCCTTCGTCCCACCTGTCCATACACCGAGTGCCTGCTAAGCTTTCTAACAGGGTCATCGCCCTACGAGAGAACTACTGCAAGCTACAGCTCTTGTTTGTTTTTGATTTTTACTGACCTGTCTACTCCACAGGGTACGGATATTCCGTGGACGCTTACCCTGCCTCGCTTTCTACGGTCATTGTAATGATGCAGCGCCTGTAGCGCTCCATCGTTATCGGGTTTCTTTCAGAACCCTACCCTGTTCTCGGAAGAATCCGAAAACCGGCAGAGGTTCTGGAATAAATTTTGCTGCCGACTGTCTTGCGCTACAATAGCTTCCTTCTTTTCCAGACGTCTGATGTCCGATCAACATCTTCTTCGGATCATAGAACGTACCAGTATTCAGAATCGTATGAGATGATTCTCAGAGCTTGCAGGCTATCACAATCAATGACTGCATCTTTTTCAACGGATTATCTGCTCAGTGTCGTATAATACATATGGAGTTCTTTGAATTCCTCTGCATCAGGCCACTGCTGACTTTGCTGCCTGGAATAGCCAATATCTGAGTCGTTTACGTCCTCTGTGGCTGATTTTTGGTTTCTCCCTTATGCCTTTCCTGAGCTGCATGCCACAAGACCTAATCCGCTTAATTTCTGTATTTCCTTAACATCATCAAATCTTGAAATATCTCCCATCTCTGCAAGAATACCAGAAAGTGTATTTTCTCCAATCCCAGATATCTCCAGAACGTTACCTGTATGCGGTATCTCCTGACATTTCTGGTTGATCTGGTTCTCTATACAACAAGTTCAACATCCAGTTCCATGATTTTCTGCACGAACCACTTTACAGCTGTTGCCTTGCAATAGATCCATCCTTAATCCCAACACTTGCTTTTGCGTACTGTAAGATTTCTCTGGCTCTGCTGTACCCGCGTCCTCTAAGTTTAGCAGCATGCCAAATCTGTCTTATCCCTTCTTCTCCAAGTGCGGTCAGTTCATCCGGAAATGGTGCCTCTTTCAGCAGTTCAAGGCTAAATGCTCCATCGACTTTTCCCAATGCTTCCTTATACTCCGGGAAATATATCTTCATCTCCCTGTGCATCCGGTTGATTGTTCGAATTCTGTCTTCATTCAGTTGGTCTCTGAACATGGATAACCTACGAAGTTCAGCATAGATTTTTTCTGGAAGATATGGCATACCAAAGTTGCCATCCTTGACAAGATTTGCTATCAGTTTTGGATCCTTCCTGTCATCCTTCAGCTGGCTGTTATCTTCAACCTCCTTTGTCTGCTTAACAGCATAAGGGTTTACCTGAACAACACTGATTCCATTTGCAATCATCCAGGTAGCAAGGCAGAACCAGTAGTGACCGGTCGGCTCTAAGCCAAGTACTATCTGACTCTTATCATGTTCAGTAGCTATCTTTACTGCCCATTCTTTTTGCACTCTGGAATCCCTCATAATCATTGTTGAAAGAATATGCGGACTTACTGAGTTCTCGTCCTCTGGTATCAATTGCTCTCACATAGTGCGTTTCGCTGCCTACATCACATCCCAAGATAAAGCATGTCATCGCTGATAAAAGAGAGTTTTTATTTTTATCAGAACTTACCATTGGTTTCCAACTCACGCCAGGTTGAGCTGTGAGATTTTCCTTAATCACCTCCGCTTTTTCAAAAAGCTCCTGCTGTTCAAAAATATTTGCTGTTACTACTTGATTTTTCTTTGTGCCTTTAATATTCATTTTAGATACCTCTTGTATTTTAGATTTTTACCAACTGGCAGGGTCAGTAATAATCTAAATTTACTTGAGTATTTTTTATCAATCTCTTGACCTATTTATAGTATACGAGAGCTTTCTTAAATGTTTGAACTAAAAATATACTTAGAATGTCATTAACTACCTTTATCTCATATTATCCTTTAACTGCACCTGCGGTAGACTCCTGCAACTATATTTTTGCATAAATATGAAGAAAATAAGGCTTGGAATAATGGACATAACAATGCCTGGAAGTGCATGTTCCCAGTCTGAATTGGTAGTCGAAAAACTTCACTATAAAAGTGCGTTTTGGATGTTTATTGCATCTGTATTACTGCCTGCGATAAACAGATTGACTATAATATCATTCAGGTTGCAAGCGCATCAAGAATAACAACTGTAGCTAAAATAGGCTTTAGAAGTGGCAGTATGATGGCAAAAATAAGTTCTTACCGAGCCTGCCCCATCAATATGAGCGCTTTCTTCCAAATCAACAGGTACATTTTTAATAAAACCGTGAATCATATAAACAGCTAGTGGCATACACAAACCTGTACTTACAACAATCTGCCCTTGGCGTGTTCCTATAAGGCCTACATTAGACACAAACTTTGTAAGGCTTATCATATAGGGACTGAAATGGTATCATCATTGGCAATATAATGAGGAGAAAACAAATAACACTAAACTTACCTTTAACCTAGCTAACTTATAAGCAGCCATTGGATCCCATAAGTACAATAAGCAATACTGTACTTACGGAATAAATTACAGTATTTCCAATAAGTTTCGGAAAATCAGAAATTTTGCAGGTTTCAATATACATATCAAGTCCGAAGCTCTTAGGAAGCGCAAAGGAAGTGCTGCATCATATCATTGTACGACTTAAAGGAGTTGAAAAATAAGAATCAGCGGCATAAGCCAAAAAGGATAATAATAATACTACAATGGTAGAAAATCGGATTCTATTTGATTTCATTATACCTCCACCTCCCTACGTTTTGTTATTATAAGCTGAGCTGATGTTATAAGTAGTACAAATGCAACAAATATAAGAGACTTAGCTGTTGCAAGGCCGTAATTATTACTTGAAAAGGCTTCCTTATATATATCATAAGCTACTGTGACTGTAGAGTTTGCAGGACCACCCTTTGTAAATACCATAACTACATCAAACAATTTGAATGAAAAAGTAAGAGAGGTCAGTAGGCATATTGATATCGAAGGCATAATTAAAGGGAGTGTTATTTTAAAAAGTTCTGAACTTTATTTGCACCGTCTATTCTAGCTGCCTCTGAAAGCTCTGTAGGAACTGAAATTATGCCTGCAATATAGTTTACCATGTAAAAACCAATATTTTGCCATACAGTCATCATTACCACAACATAGAAGGCAAGCTTAGGGGTGCCTACCCAGCTCAATTAAAGAATTCCCACCCTGTAATGGAATAAAAAGTGCTTCAAACCCGGGACCAAAAATAAACTTCCATATCAAGCTTATAGCAGTTAAACTTATGATATAAGGAATATAGTAAAATGCCCGCCCTACACTTGAAATCTTTGATTTTTTTGATAAAAACAAAGCAATAGTCAGAAATAACATTTTACTATAATCACATAAAATACGGCAAACCTAAGTGTAAATAAAGCACCTTTCCAGAAAAAGACCGCCTTTAGTGAATATGTGAATAAAATTATCCAATCCAACAAAGGTCATCTTTTTGCCTATTCCATTCCACTTGAAAAAGGAATAGTAGAGATTCATTAGAAAAAGGGATATCTGTGGCAAATAATACAAATATGAGCGCAGGAAATACAAATAGCGCAAATATAGAAAAACTCTTTAAGTCGTTTACTCATCCTCTTACCTCTCTGAAACTGTCTTACCTGTACGGCGTTCTGTCTACTAGGAATAAAGGCTCTCTTTTCAGAGAACAACCCGAATAGAGCCTTTTTCATTACTGTATTTAATTAGTTGCCTGATGTCCAGAATTCCTGAATGGTTTCTGTCGCAGCATCAGCGGTTGTCTCGCCTAGCATATATGACTGAAGAACAGGTCCAACATTGTCATAATAATTGCTAGGGAGCTATGGTATGTATCCATCCATTTGTCTTTTTCAGCTATATACCTAGCAGCATCATTAGCAAGCTTTCCTTTTATTTCTTTGTCGGTTTTAACTCCTGGAACAGCTCCTATGCCGTCACACATCCAAGTTTGTCCCTCATCGGATGTAAGAATATACTCAAGATATTCTTTAGCAAGATCAAGGTGCTTGGAGTCCTTATTTACAATATAAGTCCAGTTACAGGTTGAAAGAAGAGTAGTATCTTTTTCACCTGAACCTACCGGAACCGGTAAGAATGCAATCCTTGCATCTTTATTGAATTTATCAAGAGTTGGCTGGCACCAGTCGCCCATGTGAATTATAGCAACTTTACCATTCGCAATGAGATTCTCTGATGTTTCCCAGTCTACCTCAAGAGGTTTATCAGGACCATATTGTTTTGCTAAATCTAAAAATCTAAACAGATTTTTCCAATGTGGCATGTCAGCAAACTTTAGTTTGCCTGACTTTACAGCCTCTACTGTCCCTGTGGAATTAAGAGACTTATCCAGCATAAAGTGTGTAGCAGCCTGTGCCAGTACCCAGGTTTCTTTAGCAGCTAAACCAAAAGGAGTAATTCCGGATGCTTTTAGCTTTTTACATGCATCTTCTAGTTCATCCATATTTGTAGGAAGGGTTTTTATTCCGGCCTTTTCAAAGGCATCTACATTGTAAAGAAGTCCCATATTCTCTCGTAGGTCCAAGGTAAAGACATAACCTTACCGTCTACAGTTCCAAGAGCAGAGCGTCGGTCTGAATTTAGATGTAATATCGGTATCATTGGTCCAATCATAGGCATAATCATAATAGTTTCTTGCATTAGTACCTGCCTGTGCATCAAATACATCAGGAGCATCTCCTGAGTTGATTCTTGACTGCAAAGTTGCGGTATAATCATTTGAAGAATGCTGAACATCAATCTTCACACCCGGATGAGATGCCTCAAATGCTTTTACCATTTTTGCGTACTCATCCAAACCATAAAACATGGGCATCAAATACTTTGAGAACTACTTCTTCTCCATTGCTGCCTGCAGTAGAAGTCTTGCTTTCAGTCTTTGAAGCACTGCTTGTTTTGGCAGTACTACTCGCTGTTGATGCTGATTTGGAGCGGTGTTTGTATTAGAGCTGCTTCCATCCGCTAAGCCGAAGTAGCTATAACCCCAAACGTTAAGAATAGAGCAAGTGATTTTTCATCATTTGCCTCTCTTTCTGCCGTATCCGGCTACGAAAATAATAGTGTGCACGTGAGCCAATACGGTTATTTATAACTCACAAATGCTGTGGATTTGAATACCATTGATGTAAATGGTATTACGCCCTGATAGAGTGCCTATATATTAGCAGGTCTAGCCTGTTTCAGCCGTTTGCTTTAGCTTTCTCAAAGCTCGCTTATGGCAGCAAGTACAGATTTAATGCCGTCGTGAAGAGTAGCTCTGGTATTTTTCTTTTTCATTTAGCACGCAGATCTATGAAATACTCATCTTCGAGATAATACGCACCCAAATCGGTTACATTTATGCCACTATCAGGATTGTCCATCGCTTTGGTGTCAAGCTCTGGTATAATTTTATCGCCCGAAAGCAGTATAAATTGTAATTTTATCAGTAGCGGTACTGTTAAATCTTATGGTAGCATTATCAAAATCGGCTCTGTAGTTAGCTTCAAATGGCATCTTAGTGGCGCTGTGCCATACTCCCTCTAACATGGCAGCTATATTTCAAACTTATAATTTGTTATCACCTGATTTATCATACCTGAATCAAACTTCGTAGTATGTACATCTGCATAATCCGAGCTCACCAAGCATATAACGCAGAAAAGTCAAGATCATCGTATATGTAGATCAAGGATGACTGAACCTGAGCGGTTTTTCATCATGAAACCAATCCTCAAATCCCACTTTTACATCCCCGCTTATTCTTTGCATAACAATGCTTCTAAAGATTTCCATAGTTTTTTCTTTTTCATATACATCTTTCAGAAACAGATATTCAGGCATAGAACGAACTACCTGTCCGACCATCACCTTTACAGGTGTGACCTTATGTTAGCAAGCAGAAGCTCACACTCTTCACGCTTCAAGCAAGCAGGCTTCTCAAGGAAGATATTCATGTTTTTTTTCATTGCAGCCAAAGCCATATCTGTATGCAGGTAACTTGGCACGCATATAAAAACCAGTTTCAACATCTTCGTCCCTGATAAGATCAAGCCCGTCTGAATATCTTTTTGCATTTGGCCGAATTTTGCGGCCTTATCCAGACATTCCTCTCTGGCATCTGCCAGGGCAGTTACTTCAATTGGATGAGATTCGGACAGAAGTTTTCAGACATTTATAGTGCGTACTTCCCATACCCCCACAACCAATAAACCCTATTCTCATATACCGCCTCCGTTGTTAATTTGTAAATAGGTCAACTGCGAAATATTATAAATGTGTATACAATTACTTGTCAATAGCAAGCAATCATTTATAATTATACACAATAAATGTCATATATTTATATTAGTATGCAATAAGTCGATTAATTTATAAAATTTAACAATAAAGGCGCAACATTATGTATATAGCCTTAGAAAATCGAGGGTATTTGCAGGATGTTTGACATTCTCCTTGCCTGCATTTAAAAATGTATTTTAGAAAAATAGCCTTGAAAGGAAGATTATGTTAACGCGAAAATATGACTATTATTGAGGAAAAACAGTCTTCTGCTTTGAATATAAGAATGAGTGAAGAGGAATATCAGAGGAATAGAAAATTAACTGAAATAATTGGAGAAATGACATGAACATAGAAAAAGGCATTTTACAGCTTGCAGACTACTATGAAAAATTTGAGGCAGGGGACTCCTCTGCATATTTGATAATAAATGAAAATATGAGAGACTACAAGGCTATGTTTGGCTTTGCAGAACTTGGAGAAGATAAAGAAGAGTGGAAAGAGATATTTTCCAGGATGGAAGATAAGGCTAAGGAGATGGGATATTCTAGCCCTTTGTCGGGACCGCTTAATTACTGTACTTGGATGAGCTACCGCTGGGCTATCAGCCGCTTTGATGGAAACTATTTCCTGACTGCACCAACCCACCATTTTACCCTGAATACATAAAAGAGCTTGGCTACAGGAGCTCTATACCCTATAGAAGTGCTGAAATTGCAATAAATAATCCGCTAAATGAGGCAGGTAAGCAGATTTATAGTGAAAAAAAGCAGAGGATACAGCTTTGTCACAGTCTGTGGTGAAGAGGCTTTTGCCTATGTGAAAGAGGTGTATGAGATATCAAAAATGCCTTCTCAGATGCTCTATTGTACTCGGATATCCCGTTTGAAGTCTTTGAAAAGCTATATCTTTTCGTGGGTAAAGGAAATAGATATTTCCCTGATTGTTGCCTTCCATGAGGAAAGAAGCCATGAGGCTATGTATTTGGCTATGAAAACCGCTATGGCAGGGACTTTATATCAAAGACAAGTGCGGTAAAAAGGAATATCAAAAACAAAAGATTTATCTAGCCCTCCTTTACCTAGGGAGTGAGTTGGTCAAAAATAAAGGTTATGACACTATGCTTTATCATTTTCAGTGTGAGCAAAAGGAGACCTTCAGGAGGTTTGACGAGGATGTGGAAGACAATGAGAAGCGCTACGCTGTATATGTAAAAGGAGCTATAATGAGACAAAGATGCACACTTTGCCTAAATGACGAGACTGTAAGGAGCATTAGATTTAACAAAAGAGGGACTATGTAACTTCTGTGAAGCCTACCTTCGTGACAGGGACAGGCTTACAGATTATGACAGGCTAAAATCACTGTTTGAAGAAAGAATTGACCTCGTTAGGGGAAACACGCATACGATGCGGCTGTTGGGATATCGGGTGGGAAGGACAGTGTATTTGTCCTATATGAACTGACTCACCGCTACAATCTGCATGTTAAAGCATTTACCATAGATCAACGGTTTTCTTTCAGAAGAAGCGAAGAAGAACATAGACAGACTCGTAAAAGAGTTTGGTGTGGAACACGAATATATAGATTTTGAGAGGAGCCTATTAAAGCGCTTCTATGCCTATTCCATAAAGAAATGGCTGGTGCCCTGTGTTGCCTGCTCTTATATGGGCTACGCATCCATGATAAATCTAGCCTCTAGGATAGATGCAGGAATGATAGTCCATGGCAGGAGCCCCTGAGCAGATGTTTCGTGCCTATGATGAGGATGTTTTTCAGAGCTTGTCAGGGCTGGGCTATCCTCTGTTAAAGAAGTGGACTTACAAAGCCTGTATACGGAGCTTCTTGGGAAAATAGATAAAAAGCTTGATAAGAACCTGAGGATGAGGTGAACAAGGCCCTGTTTCAGGATGTTAAGGGGATGACTTCAGGGAGTTTGTAGCCTACTTTTTATATCATCCTTATGATGAAAAAGGAAATCGTATCATTTTTTAAGGAAGAACACTTCCTGGCTTGTTGGAGAGCAGTATAACCACTATGATTGCAGTATTCACCCTGCCACGAAGTACATATACCAGTGCGCCGAGGGAAGACCCTCATATCCTGCCTGAAATCAGCTTCTTAGTAAGAGGCAGGCAAGCTTACAAGGGATGAGGCTAAGAAGATACTTGCCGGTGAAGTCCTGCACGAAAAGCCAAAGGAAGAGATGAAGGAGCTGTTTAACTACATCGGTAAAAGTGAGGTACCTACAAGGATAAAAGGCAGAAATCTACAATAAAGTGGTGAGTAAATGGAAGTAATAAGATACTTTTTGTATAAAAAGCGGTTGTTTATATACAGCTTTGCATCCCTTATATTGGCTCTCGTTTTCGTGAGTTTTACAGGTGAAATAAAAGAACTTAGACTATTTTTCTTTTCTTTATTGAACTGTTTTTATCCGTTTTATGGATGACAGTGCGGACTATGAAAAAGGATGCGAAGACAGGGAAAATGCAGATAAGCAAGAAAGCACTTAGAATACTTATAATTTTAACTGCTCTGCTGTTTGTGGTGCTCAATCTCTTGTATTTTGACATTGGGGGGCTATGTAGCGTGGGAATTATTTTTCTAATCATCATTAAAGAAGCCTCACCTTTTTATACCAGCGCTAATTGCACCTGTCAGTGGGATTTACTATATTTACTTTGCTGTTTCTGTGGAGGAATCAGGTATAAAAGAGGGATGTTTTTAGCTGTTTTGATATGCTTTTCCTTGTGGTTTAGCCTGAGAAAGAGGAGAAAAGATGATTTTTAAAATGGGAGACCGAGCTGAGAGCTTCTAAGCTTGGAGGGAAGGCTTTTGAACTTGTAAAGCTTTACGAGGCAGGCTTTAAGGTGCCTCCTTTCCTGGTTTTGACAGGGGAGGACTTCTTTGAGTTCTTTGGTGAGGAGAGAGAAGAGCTTAGGAGTTTGCTTTCTGAATACAAGGATGAAAACAGGAAGAAATCTGTGCAATCATCAGGAAAAGGGAGTTTAGTAAGGACTGGAAGGAGGAGGTCATCTCTAAGGTTAGGGCTTATTTTTGGAGAAGACTGCCTCTTTAGCCGTGCGCTCTGAGTGCCATGGACGAGGACGGAGAGAAGTTTTCGTTCGCCGGTATGATGGAATCCTATCTGAATGTGAGTCAGGGAGAGGAGATTTTCACAGCGGTTAAACAATGCTATCTCTCCTGTTTTTCTGAGAGGGCGATGAGATATAGGAAAGAAAATGGGCTAATAGATGAAAAATATTGGGATGGCTGTCATCTTGCAGAAAATGGTGGTAGCCGATGCCTCGGGAGTGATGTTTACCAGCAATCCTCTTACCAACAATCCTGATGAAGTCCCTAATCAGCGTGGTTACAGGACTTGGTGAGGCCTTGGTATCTGGAGAAAAGAACAGCTTTGATGCAGTCTATGACCGTTTTGGCAACAGAGTTGAAGTGGATGAGGCTATGCCGCTCTCTGAGAATATCTTACAGGAGATTGTGAGCCTTGGGCTAAGGGTAGAGGTTATTGATGCACGGGGAGAGATATCGAATTCTCCGTTAAAGACGAGGTTGTATATCTCTTACAAAACCGCCTTATTACAAATGTCAGCCATATTGAAAAAGAATAAAAGAAAGAACCATTCTTGATAATTCAAACATCATAGAAAGCTACTCAGGAGTTACTACACCGCTCACATTTAGCTTTGCAAGGGAGGTCTATGAGAAGATTTACCGCCAGACACTGGGTAACTTTTTCATTGAAAAAGAGGCGGTGGATAGTATTGCCTACGACCTTGAAAAATATGATAGTTTTTATGAAAATAAAAATATACTACCGTCTGAACGGCTGGTATAAGATGACTGCACTTTTACCCCGGCTACAACAAGACAAACGCTATATGGAAAACATGATGGGAGTGAAGGTGGAGCTTAAGGAAACTAAGGGAGAAGCTAAGCTTCGTCTGTTTAAGATATATTTTTATTTTATCAAAAAAACTTATTAACATGAAGAGGGCTACTACTGCATTTTTCCAATAAGTTTGAAGCTGTAACGAAGGACTATAGAAACAATGACTTTGAAGGATTTGACAACAAAAGTCTGATTAAGGTATATAAGGATATAGAGGCCTCCATTTTTGAATGATTTTTACTACACCTATAGTAAAATGACATAGGTTGCTATGGTCTTTATGGGAAAGGTAAATGAGGTCTTAAAAAGAAGGGGTAGAAGATGCCGAGGGCTTCTTGGGAAGATTCTAAGCAAGCAGGGGAATGTGGAAAGCGTGAAGCAAAGCCTTGCCCTTCTTCAGCTTGTAGATGAGATATGGGAAAATGAGGAGCTAGCCAAAGCGTTCCGTACAAAGCCGGTGGAAGAGCTTAAGTCATATCTAAGTTATGATACTGAGTTTTCAGCTCATTTAAGAGACTATATTTTGCGCTTCGGAGCGAGGGTAATGGATGAATTAAAGCTTGAAAGCATTACCCTTAAAGAAAATCCTGACTTTCTCTTTAAGACGCTTAAAAACTACCTGCAAATGGAGGAAAAGCCATCTGTGTATAAGCCCCATAAGATAGATGAGGAAGAGCTTTACAGGCAGGTATCATTTCCTAAGAGATTATTTCTTAAAAAGCTTGTGAAGATAACTAAGTACTTTGTAAGAAACAGGGAATATCTTAGGCTTTACAGGACTTATATCTATGATATTGTGAGGATGATATTTCTCCGCATAGGGCATAATCTGGAAGAAGCCGGAGTTATTGCTCATTTTCAGGGATATCTTCTTTCTTACCAAGGAGGAGGCATTTAGGATAGCAGAGGGAGAAAGCCCTAATATAACCTTACTTAGGAAAGGCTAGAGAAAAGAAAAAGGGAATTTGAGGACAACAGGGATAAAAGAAATATTTGAAAGAATGTACTTTTACGGTGAAGTAAGGGCTGAAAATATGATTCCTATATTCTCGAGGCAGGAAACAAAGTCCTTAGAAGATGGTGTATTAAAGGGAGTTGAAGGCGGTGGAAAGGCTGTCACAGGAAGGGTGAAATATGTAGAAAACCCACAGGAGGCAGATGTGGAAGGCCTCATCCTTATGGCAAAGAGGACGGACCCAGGCTGGACTGTGCTTTTCCCTATGGCAAAGGCGATTATCATAGAGAGGGGAAGCGTGCTTTCTCATTCGGCAGTTATAGCCAGAGAAATGGGAATTCCGCTTGTGGTAGGCATTAGAGGGCTGACTGAGACAATAAAGGATGGAATGCTGGTTCGTGTAGACGGTGTGAAGGAACGGTGGAAAGGATAGATGAGAGGGATGAAGACAAGGGATAAATTTTCATTTATAAGGTACTCAAATTGCTGGGAGGATAGTAATATTCTCTTAAAGGCCTTAGATATAAAAGAGGGAGAAACAGGGGTTTCCGTAGCCAGCGGAGGGGATAACACCTTTGCACTCTTACTGTCTAATCCTAAGAAAATCTATGCCTTTGATATCAATAAAACCCAGCTTTACCTGATGAAGCTTAAGATGGCTGTGATAGAGAGACTAAACTATGGCGAGATTTTGGCCTTCTTTGGACTTAGGGAGAGTACAGACAGACTAAAGACATTTTTCTCTAAAAGGAATATATGGACGAAGAGAGCTTCAGGTATTTTAACTGTAGAAGGGAGCTGATTGTAAAGGAATCATCCATATTGGAAAGTTCGAGAGATATTTTCAGATATTTAGAAAGTTCGTCTGCCCCTTATTTTTGCAGGGAAGCAAGACTCCGACTGTTTTGCTCTCTATCTTTACTAAAGGAGCAGAGATTTTTATTATAAAAGATACATAGATAACCTTAGGTTTCGGTACGATTTTTCGTGTGTTCTTTGGGATAAAGGTAATGGGCAGCCTTGGCAGGGATAAGAGTTTTTATGAGTATGTGGCGGATAAGAGGGATGTCGCTGGAGACATCAAAAACGCTTTGAGTATGGCATATTTAATAGCACAAACTTTGACAATCCGTATCTAAGCTACATACTGAGGGGCAACTTCACCAAAACTGCCATACCGCTCTATTTGAAGAAGGAGAATCTACCAATTATCAGGGAAAGACTGTCTAGGATTAAACTCATACATGGCTCGTTTTTGGATATCCCTGAAAGTGAGAAGCTTGATTTTTCAATCTCTCGGATATTTTTGAATATATGAGTGAGGAAGATTTTCCTAAAAATATAGAAACTTAAGAGAATAAGTGGGGACGGTGCAAGGATTGCCGTTTGGAATATGCAAAACAGAAGATATTTACCAAAAGAAGGAGTTTACCCTTTTTGAAAGAGGAGAGTAAGTCGCTTTTTAGGGTGAACCAATCGCATTTTTACAGGGATTTTTTCGGTGTATAAGAAGCAGGGAGTGATATGAGCAGGATAGTTGATTGTTTTGATAATGCTTGTAAGAAGTATGGGAGAGAACTGCCTTTATAGATATTAAGGGCAGGAGATGAAGAAGATAAGCTTTAACAAGCTAAGGGCTGATGTTGACAGGGCTTATGTCTCTCTTATGGCAAGAGGGATGAAGAAGGGGAAAGGGTAGTACTTTTTGTATCCCCTTCCTACGAGCTTTTTGGTCTTTATGCTTGCCTGTCTGAGGCTTGGAATTTCCATTATGATAATTGATATCTGGGCTGGGAAGAGGCTAATACGCCGGACTTTAGAGGAATACAGGGCTGACTATATAGCGGTCTCAGGCAGGACAAAAGCTTATGAGGCTTGTATTTGGCGAGCTTTAGAAGGATTAAGGATGTGATCCTTATAGAGAAGATAATTGCCGAAAATGGGTATGAAAAAGGGTAATAAAATGCAGGAAAGACCTGGCAACAGAGAGGTGGCAGGTGATGAGGTGGCTGTGCTTACGATGACTACGGGTTCTATGGGAAGACCTAAGATAATACTTAGAAGCCACGATGACCTTTACCGCCAGTTAGACCTTGTAAGGCGCAATATAAATGCGAGAAGTGAAGAAACAGTAGCCTTCAATACCTCATTTATGTACCATTTTGTAAATATTTTTAAATGGTTACAGTGGGATAATAATGCCTACAAAAAGCCAAAAGATATTAAAAGCTGTTTAATAGGGATAACAGCCTGCAAAAACTGCCTGCACAGGTGGTTATAACCACTCCGGATTTTTGTATGGAGACTGAGATTCTCTTTCAGGAGGTTGAGGAGGTATATATCGGCGGTGCCGTACTAAACCTCTATGAGGCAGAGCTAATCAGAAATAAATTTCAAAAATGCAAAAATAACCTACATCTACGGCGCAACTGAATGTAACCTTATATGTAAGACTGATTTGGATGAATATATAAATAACCTGAAAAGGGCAGACTGTCCTTGGTGAGGCGGTTTCGGGAGTATGTATCAAGACTGATGAGAGTAATGAAATCATCGGTACACTCCGATGTGGTACCCTACAGCCTATCTAAACCCTGAAAACAAGCGTGGAGTAGTGGATGAAAATGGGCTGTACTGGCATAAAACAGGAGATTTGGGAAGGATAGTAGATGGGAAACTATTCTACTTGGGTAGAAAAGATGTATTTGTAAGAGGAAAAAAAGGAGATATTTTTCTCAAATGACTTGGAACAGGAGGCCATAAGAAGGTTTTCAGGTATAAGAAAAGCGGCGGTTTTTATCACGAGGGGAAGAATTTTTCTATTTGTAGAGGGAGCTGTGAGGAAGAGACTTTGCGACACATTGTGAAAGGATGGGATATAGGAGAAGATACAGTTATTATTTTTCTATCTAAAATCCCGTGCGACGCTAAGCATCATAGTAAAATCAATTATAATAAGCTGAAACGAATGGCTGAAAAGATATTATAGAAATAAATAAAGAAAGAGCAAAGCCGAGATAAAAAGCCGAGATAAAAAGCTGAGATAAAAAAAGCCGAGATAAAAAGCCGAGATAAAAAGCCGAGATAAAAGCCAAGATAAAAAGCAGAGATAAAAAGCCAAGATAAAAAAGCCAAGATACATAGCCAAGATACATAGCCAAGATAAAAGCCAAGATATAAAGCAAAAATAATAAATAAAAAGTAAAAAGTGAAAATTAAAGACAAAGAAGAAGATATAAGGAAAAGATAATGGGAAATAAAGTTGCTGAGATTTTTGATTCATAACCACGAGAAATGGAAGGAACATCAATATATTTTTGAAAAGTGGAGGGCGAATTTGTCCCTCACACCTATGGAGATTTCTATGAGGATGTGCTAAGAGCAGCCTCCTATCTTAAAGAAGAGGGGCTTACAGGAAAGAGGATAGCGATATTTGGGAGCAAATTCCTACGCTTTTATGGTGGCTGATGTCGCTGTAATGGCCTTTATAGGCTGTTCTGTGATGTTTGCAGCTCAGTGGACTAAGAAAGAGCTTTTTACACATAATGAAAACGGTGGATGTGGATGCCGTACTCTATGATTCATCAAAGAGGAGGTCTTCTTGGATTTTGATGCCACGAATAGGAAATAAAAGCTTATTTCATTTACAAAACTTCTTGAGAAATGAGGAAGAAAAGCAGGCTTACTCCTTATCCTGTGAATGATGAAGTCTGCTCACGAATAGTATTTTCTTCGGGTACCACAGGAGTGCCAAAGGCGGTTATGCTCTCTCAGAAAAATATGTTTGTGAACCTGGAAAATCTCTTAAAAAGGGCGGTTATGACAAAAGGAGGACTCTGCCTACCTGCCGACTTAGCAATACCTACGGAGGACTTTGTAACTTCATTTATTCCCTATATACAGGTATGAAGATTTATCTTTGCAGCGATAAGAATAAAATAGTGGAGGAACTTCTTGAAGTGAAACCTACAATTCTTAGTACAGTACCAGTATTCCTCGAGAAAAATCTACCTTGCAAAAGAAGGAAAAAGGGCTATCTGCCAAAGCTTTGCTAGGAGGCAGGGCAAGGATAGTATTTTTGCGGTGGTGCGATTCTAGAGCCTCATCTTCGTGAAATGATGTGCAGAGGAGGAATTACTCTGTTGAAATGCCTACGGTCTTTTCTGAAACAGCCTCGCTTATCAGCGCGGAATATCCTGATGAGCAGGAAGATGGCTCTGTGGGGACGGTATTTGAAAAATCAAGAGGTGAGAATAGATGAGGCTGATGAAAACGAGAGTCGGTGAAATCCTTGTAAAGGCGAAAATATCTTCATAGGCTATTATAAAAGAGAGGACTATTACAGGAAGTTTTTACTAAAGACGGATACTTTAGAACGGGGGATATGGGGTATCTAAGAGAAATAAGCTGTTCTTTACAGGAAGGAAAAAGAGGGTCATCATAGGGAAGAATGCAGAAACATCTATCCTGAGGAGATTGAGGCTGTTATATTAGAGGTGACTAAGGCTGATAACTGCAAGGTATTTGAAAAGGGATGAGACGATATGTGCGGCTATATATACCAACATAGAGGCTGATGCTAAAGCTTTGCTAAAGGCTATCAATGAAAACCTGCCAAAGTACTGCCACTTGGCTGAATGCGAGATAGTAAGGAATCATTTGGATAGGAAGTGGAAGTAGTTATTTTTAATGGAAAATAATTGCATAAAAATAAAATATGATATAATACTCTTATCGAAGTCAAAATAACCTGTTTGAAGGAGACACTATGATTATAGAGGTAAGAGCAGAAAACTGCTATGCGTTCAGAGATGAAATTACATTTTTCAATGAAAGGCAGACATGAGGAAGCAAAGTTTAGCTCAAATGTTCATAAAAGAAAACAAATTCAACATACTTAAAACAGTTGGGATATATGGACCTAACAATGCAGGTAAAAACCTGCCTTATAAAAGTGTATTAGAGCCATTAGAGGCATACTTTTAGATGAAGAGAATGAACTGATGACCAATATGTTACTGGTAATAGCGTATGTGAACTGGGGATGACATTTTATGTCAACAGGCAGAAAAGGATTTGCATACGACTTTAAGTATGATGTACAAAACAAAGAATATATATGAAAAGTTCTCTGAGATTAAAAAGATGAATATGATAATGAAGTTTGCTGGCTAAAAAGATAGCCTAAAGCCGGTGAGTATAAGTGCATTGATGAAAATTTACAAGGGATGTTTTCTGTTATTTCAAAAGAATAATTTATTATACAACAATTGATGTAAGTAAATTCGAGAAAAATAGCTGAAATGAAATCTCATTTAATTGGTTGGCATCGAAGTTGTAAATATGAATAATATCCTATGAAACACACGATTGAGTTGATGAAAAATAAGAATAGTCTACAAAAACAAAATCGTGGCTTTTTATAAAGAATGCAGACTTATATTTAGATAACTTTAGTACGTAGAAATGGATAACATTGAGACAGAATTTGAGGAAGTAACGACAAGCCTGAAGAGGAAGTCCTTGATGTCGTTGAGAATTTAATGGATCAGATAAGGCTGGTGTCTACATACAAAGGGAGTTAGGGTGCCAAGTTTATTGTTGATTCTACAGGTACAAAAGAAAAATCGCTGCTCTTGCGAGCTATGTGATTGAAGACTCTTGAGCAAGGTAAGATTTTAGTTATAGATGAACTGGACAGCAGCATTCATTTTAAGCTTACAAGGGCTATTGTAGCAATGTTTAATAATGAATTGAATGAGAGTGCCCAGATGATATTTACAGTTCATAAAGCATTAATCTTATGGATTTGCAAAAGAATGTTTCGTAAAGAGCAGATTTGGTTCGTACATAAGGATGAAGAAGGGGTATATGTATACTCGCTAGCCGATTTTTACAGCAGAGGATGGAATAAGAGATACAACTGATATCATAGAAAAATATAAAAAGGGTGTAGCTTGGTGCACTACCTGATCCTGAACTGATTAATTCACTCACTGAGTATTAAGGGTAATGTAAAGGTGGGTGATTTCTATGCCAAATAGACGTCCGGCCTATACAATAAACGTAAAAGTATGTATCATTTGCGAGGGAATGAGGAATATAAATATATAGACAGATTAAAAGAATTGAAAGTATGGAATGAACAATATGAGGTTTCATTGGTAAATGCTGAAGGTAATGGAAATATACCTGCGAGATATCAAGATCGTTATCAAAATGGAGCCTATGAGGCTGTACTTATTTTTGTGATACGGATGAAACCATATGAACAGTATGATGATATTAAAAGAAAAATAAATGAATTTCATGGGATTGATGGAATTGCAAATGAAATAATTATATTTAGTAATCCCTGTACAATGCAAATAATACTAAAACATTGGACTGATGAAATGCTTACATCTCAGGCAAAACAAGTCAATGCACCTATAATAGAGGAGCATACAAAAGTAAAAGGATATAAAGGAAAGGAAAACCAGATTAAAGAGATTATGAACTGCATTACTCCTAAAAACTACAGTGCTATGCGTGAGAGGGTAAAGCTACTGAACCAAAATGATTCAATTATTGTCAAATAGCAATTTTAGCAAAGATTATCGAATGGTTTAGAAAGCGAAAATTGTGAATGGATTGATAAGATAAATGAAATGTTAGAAAATGAATAGTGTTATGAGGTATAGATAAAAGAAAGCTACAAATATAAATAACCTCAAGAAGAGGGTATCAGATGTTTAACATAGAGGAAGAACTAAAACTGCCAGGTAAGCCGGGAGTCTATATAATGCACAATGAATTGGATGAAATCATCTATGTGGGTAAGGCGATAAGCCTTAAAAACAGAGTCCGCCAGTATTTTCAGAGCATTAACAGACATTCTCCCAAGATAAAGCGGATGGTCGAGAATATAGACCATTTTGAATACATAATAACAGACTCTGAGCTTGAAGCCCTGGTACTGGAGTGTAACCTGATTAGGAGCACCGCCTCAAAGTACAATACCATGATGAAGGATGATAGAGTTACCCTTACATCAAGGTGACAGTGGATGAGGAATATCCAAGGGTTATGTTCACCAGAAAGAGGGGAAAGGATAAGGCTAAGTATTTTGGGCCCTATCCTGCCCATATAAGCGAGACTTTGGAGCTCATTCACAAGATATATAAGATAAGAACCTGCAGGGAGAAATCTGCCTAAAGACATAGGGAAGGAGCGCCCTTGCCTCAACTATCAGATAGGCGGGTGTGACGGAGTCTGTCAGGGCTATGTGGAGCCTGGCAGTACAGAAAGAGGATTGACGAGGTAATCAAATTCTTAAATGGGGACTATGAGCCTATCTTGAAAATGATTACCGACAAGATGATGGAAGCCTCTGAAAAGCTTGAATTTGAAGAAGCTGCCAACTACGGGGATATGCTTACCCATGTAAAGAGATTTAGCGACAGGCAGAAGATAAACTCAATGAAAATGTAGATGACAGAGATGTGCTGGCTCTTGCAAAGGCCGGAAAGAAGCCGTAATGCAGGTATTTTTCATGAGGGAGGCAGGCTTATAGGCCGCGAACATTTTCTCATAGATGAGGTTGGAGATGATGAGGGAGCCATTTATACAGACTTTATAAAAGCAGTATTATACGGAACTCCTTTCATTCCAAAGGACATTATGCTTGCGGATGAGCCGGAGGAGAAGGAGCTTTTTGTCAGAAATGGCTTGCGACCAAAGGAAGCAAGGTAAATATACTAGTGCCTAAAAAGAGGTGAAAAAGGCAGGGCTTACGGAGCTTGCCTACAAAAATGCTGCACATGGTGCTAAATCAGGACAGCGAGAGAATAAGAGGGAGCAGGCAAGGACTCTTGGCGCAGTAAAGGAGCTTCGCGACCTGCTTAGCATCTCAAATGATATAAAAGAGGATAGAATCCTATGATATATCCAACACCAGTGGCTATGAGAATGTTGGCTCTATGGTGGTATTTGAAGACGGCAAGCCTAAGAAGAATGACTATAGGAAGTTCAAAATAAAAGGGAGTAGTGGGGCCAAATGACTATGCCTCTATGGAGGAGTTCTTACAAAGGAGATTTGAGCATAAAGCTCAAAGGAAAAGGAAGAGCTTAAAATCCTTGAGAAGGCAGGAAGTAGGAAAGAGAGCAAATTCTCAAACTTCCCTGACCTTATCCTTATGGATGGTGGAAGGGGCAGATAAAATATTTGCCTGAAGGTGCTTGAAAAGCTGGGTATGAGATATTGCTGTAGCAGGTCTTGTAAAGACGATGAGGCATAGAACAAGGGTATATGTTATAACAATGTGGAGCAGCCTATAGATACCCACAGGGAGCTATTCAAGCTCATTACGAGGATACAGGATGAAACCCATCGATTTGCGATAGAATACCACAAGCTGTTAAGAGGAAAAAGAATCAGGTTCATTCCGTACTGGATGACATAAAGGGCATAGGCAAGGTAAGAAGAAAGGCTCTAATGAGCATTTTTGCCTCTCTGGCTGACATTAAGAAGGCGACAGAGGAAGAACTGCCGCTGTAGAAGGCATGATAGAAGGGGCAGCTAGGGCGGTGTGCGAGTTTTTAGGAATTAGGGGAAGCCGTTCCATACGTTATGAGTTGTTGAAGAAGTAAATCGTTAAGAGAATAAAAATAAAAAGATATTCTATAGGTTAATTGCAGTAGAGTATCTTTTTACATTAAATAGTCCAAGACTCTTTGGTTGACAAATCCATAATAATGTATATAATAAACTCATAATACACCAACTCGTAACTCAGCAATCTGCATAAGTAAGGAGGTCACTATGTTTTATTGTAGGGAAGAAGAACTCCGCACCATGAACAACCGCTATAAAAAGGGCCATTTTGAGTGTGTTGTCATTTTATGGTAGGCGACGCGTAGGCAAAACCGCCCTGATCAACGAATTTTGCAAAAGGAAAACCTACCGTCTATTTTTCTGCTCTAAACACTTGTCTCCCAGGAAAATCTGGAAGCGCTCTCTAAGGCGATTTATACCTGTCAGAACCCGGACAGCACCAGTACTCCTACCTATCGGAGCTATGAGGACGCACTGGAGGCCATTACCGAGATGTCGATGGAGAAACGGTTGGTATTTGTCATTGATGAATACCCCTATCTGGCGAAAGCGGAAAAGTCGATTTCCTCCAGACTCCAGTATATCATTGACCACAGCTGGCAGGACAGCCGGATTTATCTCATCCTGTGCGGCTCCTCCATGAGGCTTTATGGAATACCAGGTGCTGGGGTATGAAAAAGCCCTCTGTATGGGCGGCGCACGGCGCAGTTTAAGATTCAGGCGCTGACCTCCGGGAGATTACTGAGTTTCATCCCGAACTGAAAGCTGCCGACCAGGCGCTTTTTATATGGTGTGACTGGCGGCATTCCGCACTATATCAATAAACTGGATGTGGAAAGCAATTTGGACGAAGCTCTTTTTGGATAACCTTTTCAGCACCTCCAGTTACCTGTTTTGAGGAGCCGGAAAATTTGTTAAAGCAGGAACTGCGGGAGCCGACCATCTACAACTCTGTCATTTCAGCGATTGCCGCAGGAGCCAGCCGCTCAACAGATTTCCCACAAAGGTCGGATTGGAATCCGGCGTATGTGCGAAATACTTGAAAGGTATTGCTGGATTTAGGAATTTTGAAAAAGGAAACGCCGATTGCGGAGAAGCCCCGCAAGAAAACGATCTATGCCATTGACGATAACTTTTTCGATTTTGGTATCGTTTCGTTCCTCGGAATATGTCTGTCATCAGCACCGGGCGGATGCGTCTTATCTATGAACAGGCGGTGAAACGCTTTTTACCCCTGATTATATGGGACTGGTATTTGAAAAATGTGCCAGGAATATTTGCTCCGCTATGCGAAAGACCTACCGATTCTGCTGAGTAATGTGGGACAGTGGTGGGGAACGGATTCCAAGACCCGTAAGGAGAGGTACAGATCGACATTGTGGGGGTGCCGGTAGATGGAAATGAGTATCTGATTGGTTCCTGCAAATATCGGAATGAGAAGATTGGAATCGAGGGATTGGAACTGCTGCGCAGATATGCGGCAGTATTTCGCCAGAACGGAATCTTCCACTATTATATTTTTTCCAAGGGGGGCTTTACGCCGGCACTGTTGGAGGCAGAAATGCAGGGAGAGGTTACATTGCTGACACTTGAGGACCTCTATAGGTAAGTGATATATTTTCAAGGAGGTTATGGCCCATATCCACAATCACATAATCTGGCACACTGTCAAAAAGTAAGTTCCACTCTTAGCCTAGATATAAATATTGAGGCCAAGATGTGGAACTTACTTTTTCAATTCACCCCTTGAAAATCCAGCACTAAATTCCAAACAAATCAGAATGTGTTCCGATACGAACAAGATACAACTCATCATCATTAATACGATATGTTAGGAGCCAATCCGGTGAAAATGTGACATTCCCTACATCCTTCATAGTTCCCACTTAGCTTATGGTCTTTATATTTTCTTTCAAGAAATTCAGGTATTCGCAAAAATATCAATCACTATCTGCAGTAATTGTAGATTATATCCTCTTTTATTACATACTTTATAATCTCGTTTTAAATTGAGTGGATACATTAAGTTTTAGCATACTCTTACTCCCCTAAAAATTCCATTCAAAAATTCTGTTGTACTCCTTCAAAATGCTCTCCTACTCCTTCTTTTATCATATTATCTACTTCTTCAATAGCTTCTAAGGTTTCTTTATTTGGCTCATAATTTGGATAAAGACTAATCCCATACATTTCACCTAAATTTTCCAAAAATATTTATGACATAAATCATCTTATCAGCCGATGAATTTATCAATCATATCTTTAGCAATTTCCTGATAACTCATTTTGTGCTCTCCTTCATATACCAATATTTTTATCAAAATTTAAATTAAATATCAAACAAACTATAATTATTATACACCATTTTAATGTAAATGGGAAGTTTTTTTAGATATAAAAATGCTGCCTCGCAGTGTTATTTGAAAAAGTAACTTCCGTACCGTAGCTAAAATAAAAAAATTTAAAACTTAGGCGTGGAAGTTACTTTTGCAGAATTCACCATCTTTTACATTTCAAATGAAAGTCTTGACTTATTTAATTATTTAGTAAACGAAAAAAATAAGAACTGATATAAGATAGAGAGTTAAGCTTCTTATTGGTTAAAAATAAAGCATTGACTTTAGTATATACTTTAATATATATTTAATAAAAAGGAGGTTGATGGATATGATGACAGCAAAAGTATTTGAAAATGGTGGAAGTCAGGCAGTTAGGCTGCCAAAGGAATATAGATTTGATGCAAATGAAGTATCAATCAATAAAATCGGGAATATAGTTTTGCTTTCTCCCAAGTCAGATAAAATGGGGAGTCTGTATTGCAGGCTCTTGATATGTTTTCGGAAGATTATATGGCTGAAGGCAGGGCAGATCAGAGAGCTCAGGAGAGGGAAGAGTTATGAGATATATGCTTGATACCAACATTTGCATATATGCCATAAAGCATAAGCCAAGAGAAGTTATTGAAAGACTGAAAGAGCATAATCCAAGTGAAATATGCATATCTTCAGTAACTTACGCTGAGCTTATATGGAGTAGAAAAAGTAAAGCAGTTGACAAAAACCGTACTGCTCTTACATTGTTGCTTACAGATATAGAAATATTGCCCTTTGATATCAGTGCGGCAGAAGGGTATGGAGAGATACGTGCGGAATTAGAGAGAAAAGGTACACCTATAGACCCATTGGACATGATGATAGCAGGGCATGCCAGGTCTCTTGGCTATACTGTTGTCACTAATAATATTAAAGAATTTGAGAGGATAGATGGGCTAAGATTAGAGAACTGGGTGGATAGCTAGTAATAAGGTAGTATAAATATTCCCATAGTATTACACAGACAAAAGGAAAAAAACTATGAAAATCAAAACTAATAGCAGCAGTAGATCAAAACTTCGCCATTGGCAACTCAGGGAACCTCCTGTTTAAAATCCCTGAAGACCTAAAGCTTTTTAAAAGACTAACCATAGGACACATTGTCCTTATGGGTAGAAAGACCTTTGAATCTCTTGGCTGTAAGCCCCTGCCAGACAGGGTAAATATCGTAATTTCCACAACCAAGAAGTATGAAAATGACGGGGTGATTACCTTTGATAGTCTTACGACAGCTGTAGAATATTCTAGGCACAACTTTCCTGATAAAGACCTATACGTCGTAGGCGGGGGACGGGTCTATGAGGAGAGCCTACAATATGCGGATGAGGTTATTTTAACCAGATACGACAGGGCGTATGAGGATGTTGACACCTATTTTCCGGCAGTTCCTGAGACTGAATTTAGGGAAGAAAAGACATTGCTTGAAGGGAGTTTTGAAGACTGTAAAATATAGAACCATTGTTTTTACATAGAGTTATATAATAGATAAAAAGCTTATAGCTGGGATTGAAATAAGCCCTAATTTTATGCTCCCTTTTCTACCTGTATTCTAATCATAGTATTGACAAAATTGGTCAGAATAATTAGAATATGAGTAGAATATAAAAAGAGGTGAGTTGAATGGAGTTTAGAGAAACTGAATCTATTGAGTTAAAAGCTATAGTACAGGAAAGCATCAAAAAAGAAACAGATGGTGATAGCTTTGAGGATATGCGTTCACTAAATCAGATGCTAACTTTTGAGACTACAAAAAAAGAGTTTAAAATCCGAAAGGTTGCATTTGGGCAGCCGCAGATACAGACTTTGAAAATGATTTCATCTGATGGCCTGTATACCAATCTTGGTTTGCTACTGTCTGAACAATGTCCATTTACCATAAAAGGCAGCAGTTTTTGAGGGAACTAACCAAAATGTGTTTAAGGACAGAAGAGAGTTTTGCGGCTCTATTATGCAGCAAATGAATGAGGTCTATAATTATATTGACTTATACAATAAGACTCATTCAACCTTCCATAAACTCCTGCGTATTGATGCCAGAGATTACCCGGAGGTAGCTCTTCGTGAAGCACTTATGAACACGCTTGTGCATCGTGATTACTCATTTAGAGCCTCTACATTGATAAGCATTTATGATGACAGAATAGAATTTGTATCTGTTGGTGGGCTTATCTCCGGTTTGGAACTTGACGACGTGTTGGTGGGTGTTTCTGTCTGCAGAAATCCACATCTAGCTAATATATTCTATCGATTACAGCTTATTGAGGGCCTATGGTACGAGCATAGAAAAATACTGGAAGCCCTATGCTGATTCAGCGGTACAACCTCAGATACAAACAACAAGTAATGCATTCAAAATTACCCTTCCTAATTTGAATTATGTAAATAACAAACCAGAAGTTATTGGTGTAGTTAGAGAGTCAGGAAGTTCATACCTAAGTTCAAGGGAGGAGAAAATCTTAAATTATTTGAATGAACACCAAATAATAACAAGAAAAAGGCACAGGAGCTACTTGAAACCAGCCAATCAACTGCAGGTCGTGTTTTGAAAATAATGGTAGATAATGGTTTGATTGTGCAGTATGGCGGAAAGCAGGTCAATATGGTATGAGCTGATAAAAGAAGTAAATGAAGAAAGCCTAAAAATATCCCAACAAATCCGATATATGAATTAAGACAATATCGTATGATGGGAGGTGTGATATGAAGATACAGGGCAATATGATTAACAGCTTTAACTATAGAAAGTCGGACAAAAATAAAAACAGATAAATGATGAAAAGAATAAGCTAATTCCTGATGATGACAGCTCTATTGAAGATGAAAAAGCAGAGGCAGCAAGGATGAAGAAGGAAGAGCTTGCGGCAGCTGCGGAAGAATTGAAAAAGGCAGCAGAGGAAGCTAAAGGGAGGCTGATGCAAAGGGGCAAGGAAGCAAGGAGATTTGGAGCTGTCTTAGAGATATTTAGAAGGATATCAAGGGGAGATAAGGTTTCGCCAAAAGACGAGAGTGCTCTTATGGAATACGACATGAAGCTCTACATTAGTGCAAAGAGTGCAGCCATGATTGGCTAATTCAAAAAGATCAAAAACCACAAGAAATCTCTTATAGAAGAGCTTGAAAAAGCAGAAAAGGAAAAAGAACTTAAGAAGGCAGAAGATGCAGAAGATAAGGCTTTGGGAGAAGATTCTAAGGTAGAAGGTACTGAAAAATCAAATTCAGGAACAAAAGAGAGCTCAGGCGTAAGTATTGATGTAAGTGTATAATGACACAAGTGTAAAGTATTTCTTATCCCTAATCATGTAATAAAATTATAATAAGTAAGCCTTGCAGTTTGGATGAGCAAATTGTTGTATATAATAGCTTTATAAGTAAACATCGTTGTAAACCATTGATATAGTGGATTACAACGATGTTTGTGTTCTAATAAGTGTTCTTTGACTGATTACTGTAATGTAGCCAATATCATCTCAGCCCCAATGAGTACAGCTCCGATTTCTGCGCTTTGCTCAGGCTCACTAATCTTTACATTTTCATTTCTTGACTTAAAAGCTTTTATGAACCTCTCCTTACAGGGAGGAGCTTGGTTAGGATGCTGCGTCAGCATAAGCTCGGATTCTTACTATCTAGGCCCTTTATAACTGCCTCAGCTAAGGAGCAAAGCTCAGAGACTGCCTTGTCGCAGATATCTATAGATGCCTTATCTCCCTTTTCCATTCCCTCTGCAATGAGGGGTGCAAGAGCTGCAATGTCATTCTTACCTGTGTTTTTCGGAGTAGACATAGGCAATAAGCTCAGGGACCGATGATATATTAAGCCTTTCATACACTAGTTCAGTTAGTAAGCTTTTCTCGCTTCTACCGTCATTTTCCCTTACTACCCGGCTAAGTATATCACGGCCTATGGCATAGCCTGAGCCGACATCATCTATGAGATAGCCCCAGCCGCCACTTCTAAGGCTGTGTCCTTTGCTGTCTATGCCGTTACAGATAGAGCCTGTGCCAGATATGAGTACAGCCCCAGCCCGTCCTGAGAGACCACCCTTAAGTGCCGTTATATCATCGCCAACTATGACAAGCTTTCCGCTGTAACCGTTCCCGCTAAATGCTTTTTCTTATATTTTCTACTATTTCAGGATTGCTTGCACCTGCTGTGCCCACTACTATCATTTCGCAAGGCTTAAGTCCGCCTTCAAGCCCTTCTAAGAAGTTTAACATGCTAAGAATTGCTTCATTAAGGCTGCCTGATGCTATGTTTTTACATTTAAAGGACCTGTCTTAAAGTTCTTTTTCTTTGCTTAGATATCTCATAAGGAGAATCAAGGCTGTCAAAGAACCTTACCTCAAGGTTTGTCTTGCTGCCTCCTCCGTCTATTCCTACTATGTATCTGATAATCTGGGCCCCTTTCTATCTTGTAATCTTACCCATAGTGACAGGGTGGTTAGCTCCTGTTGCCCTTGGTGCATTGTTACATCTTCCGTATAGGCAGTCATTTTGCAAGGAGGGCAAAGGCAACAGCCTCTTTGGCATCCCCCTAAGCCCCAAGTCTTCATTGGTTATGACCTCGGTCTCAGGGAGGTATTTTTCTTATATAACTCATCAGAGTGTGGTTGTTGGCACCCCCTCCACCTACTATCAGCCTATCGGGTGTCAGCTTGCAATGATTCTTTATGGAATAATATATGGTAAAAAGCCGTATAATTAGTGATTGTAGCAAGCAGGTCTTCATCTGCCACCGAAAGCCTTTTCTCCCTCATTTATTATACTATCCAAGAACTTTGAGCCCATATCTCTCACGTCCGCTGTTCTTTGGAGGTGATTGCCTTATATAGTCATCATTTTCTATAATGAAAGTCCAGCAATTCTTTATTAGATTTGCCCTTTCCTGCAAGCTTCCCTCCCATCATCGTATGTTAGACATCCGCCTGTGATACGGCTTATACAGCCGTCTATTAACATATTCCCGGGACCTGTATCAAAGGCAAAGACTTCGTTAAGGCTGCCACCTTTCTTAAGTATTGTAATGTTGCCGATTCCGCCTATATTTTGGAGGGCTACATTCCTTTTACTGTCGCATAGAGGACAAATTCGGTATAAGGCACAAGAGGTGCGCCTGTTCCTCCGCAGCCACATCCCTCACCCTAAAATCGCTTACAACCACAGTATCAAGCCTTTCAGCTATAGGAGAGGAATCCCCTATCTGTAAGGTAGAATTGAAGTGCTTACCTAGAAAATCAACCTTTACAGGCTCATGCCAGACAGTCTGACCATGACTTCCTACAAAGGCTATTTCTTTTTTATCTATTCCTGCCTTTTTGATGACTTCCTCACAGGCATCAGCACTAAGCTCGCCGATTAACATATTCATCCTGCAGACCTCTTCCAAGTCAGTAGGTTTGCCGTCCGCAAGGGAGAGGATATGAGCTCTAACTTCTTCGCTAAAGGGAAGTGTGATAAAGCTTACAAGGCTTACCCTGGTGCTAAGTCCTGTACCGCTTATTTTTACAAGGGCAGCGTCTATGCCGTCTACGCTTGTGCCACTCATAAGCCCGATGGCATATTTAGTTTCATCTGCATTTTTAATGTCAAATATCGTATTTTTCCATTTTAACTAGCTCTTAAGAAATCCTTGTAAATGCCTGGAGTTGAATCCTCTATCATGATTGCCCCGCATACCTTTTTATAAAAGTCTACAGGTCCCACTGAGCCAATGATGGCATAGCCGTAGCCCTCTTCCCTAAGAGCCTCAAGTGACCTAAGAAGAAGGGCAGCACCTATTCCTTTTCCCTGCTCGCCATCAAGTACACGGGTAGGTCCAAAGAAGTCTTTGGCAGTAGCATTGTAGCAGGCATAGCCCACTATTTCACTGCCTCTTGTTGCTATGAAGCAGGAGACAGGGGCTTTTTCCCAAAGCAGCTTTCACATTCCCCTGCAGCATAGTCAGCTTGAATATTCGCTAACCCATTTAACTATCCGTCTTAAGTCGGGAGTCATTGCCCTCCTTATTTCCACTCCTGCTTCCTTACATCTCTTGTAGATAGGAGCAGAATCAGGTAAATCATAGAGCTTTACAAGCATATCAGACATATTGTTCCTCCTTGTGTAATATATAGCTTTTAAAAGATAATAATTCTCTCGTGGGAAGCCACATTCAATTTTGTATACTTCACACACTTGTATCATAAAAATATACTCTTTACAAGCACTTAAAAATGTTTCACTATCTTTCCTAAATATCTCAATAAGTTCTTCTATGTCGATGTTTTTCTTTGGTAAATAGCTCAGTTCCCGTAAGCAAAGTGAAGAAACTGTGAGTATTTTCCTTTTCCTCTGGCAGGAGCTTAAAGTCGTCTCCGTATAGCCTTTTTATGGTGAATAGTATCCTAAAAGCCTGTTTCTACAGCCCTAAACTCGTGATAGTCGGTTATGTGAAGCAAAACTCCCTACATAGCTCTCCCTTGTATTTTTGAAAATGTAGGGGTGAAAAATGCAGGAGTAAAGATGACTGAAGGAGTTTCAGGCCGTTTAATTCCTTTGCTAGCACCTCTGCCTTTATGAAGGGAGAGCCAAACTGTATGAAAGGCAGGGTAGTTCCCCGTCCTTCAGAAATATTGGTTTCCTTCAAGCAGGCAAAGCCCCACTGAGCCAGGGCTGTATCAAAGTTTGGTATATTCGGGCTTGAGGCATGAAGGTAAAGACCTGTTTCGGAAAGAGCATATTTCTGTTCCAGTTTAAGACCTCCAAGATATGGAGATTGTCTTTAAGCCCTATTTCACTGTCAAACAGCCTTGCAACCTCGCCCACAGTCAGTCCGTCATCTTTGTGGGAGGGAGAAACAGCCTACATAGCTAAAGTACTCCTCCTTAAGGATGTTTCCTTCAACTTTTGCCTGATAGAGATTCACCCCTGTCCAAAATGAGGAGGGGAAGACCCGGCTTTTTACAGTCATTCATCACATTTTTAAGTAGTGATATATAGGTGTAAAACCTGCTTCCGACATCCTGAATGTCATAGACAATGATATCAAGCCTCTCTATTACTTCTTTAGGAAGATTTTTCCTATCTTTCTTGTAGAGACTGGTTATAGGCAGCCCGGTAAGCCTGTCTGTGCCATCGCTTACAATCTCACCGGCAGGGATATTTCCCCAGATTCCGTGTTCGGTGCAAGGGGAGTATCTCTATGGTAGCCAAGCCTCTTAAATACAGAGGTATCATGCTCTAAGTTTACAGTTACACCGGCAGAGCTTGTTATAAGCCCTATTCGCTTACCTTTTAGCAGGTTATGAGCATCTTCAAGGTGGTCTATTCCATTTAATACCCTCATATTTACTCTTTCCTCAGTATATCAGAAATCCGTCCGTAATTAGAGCTTAAAAAGTTTCTCAGCCTCGCCTGCCTCCACAGCGCAAAGTATCATAACTATAGCAGTCTTTGCGGAAAAACCACATTTTTCAAGGCAGTTAAGAGCATTCTCTCTATCGGTTCCCGTAGCAGCCATAACTATTCTTATGCATCTTTCCACCAGCTTGTTATTTGTGGCTTTGACGTCCACCATGGGGTTGCCGTAGACTTTGCCAAGCTTAATCATGGTTTGCGGTGGAGACATGTTTAATATCATCTTCTGAGCAGTACCGCTCTTTGGTCTGGTAGAGCCTGTCACAACCTCTCCTCCAAGCTTAGGTGCAATGCCTATGTCGGCTAGTTTATCTATCTCGCTATCTTTAGCGCAGGTTACTGATATTACCTTAGCGCCAAGAGATTTGGCATACTCCATAGCTCCTATGACATAAGGAGTTCTTCCGCTTGCGGCTATTCCATAGAGTATATCCTTAGCTGTGAAATGTCTCTCCTTCATGTCTTTACAGCCAGCTCTTTGCTGTCCTCGGCGTGCTCGACAGCCTTAAACAGAGCATCATTACCACCTGCCATAAAAGCGTCTATGACTGTAGAATCTGCACTGAAGGTAGGGAGACATTCCACCGCGTCAAGTATCCCTCAGTCTTCCTGAGTACCGCAGCCGCAGTAAATGAGCCTTCCACCGCCTCTGATAGCCTCTGTGATGAGGGTCTACAGCCTTCACTATATTTGAGGTTTCCTTCTCCCACAGCAAGAGCAACCTTGGCATCCTCGCCGTTCATAAGCCTTATAATGCCTTCTGTACTTTTCCTCGTCAATGTGCATTGTAAGCGGATTTCTTTGTTCTGTATAGATTTCATCCAAATTAATATTATCTTTCATATTCATTATCCCTTCACAGCCCCTACAGTCAATCCTTTTTACAAAGTATTTCTGTAAAAACGGATATATTATAATTATTGGTAAAGTTGAAGTTATAATTACAGCAGTCTTTATAGCTATACCAATGGTGCTCTTGTCCGCAGAGCCTGCTCCGTCACCCACCATAAGGGTTCCGTTTACTATATTTCTAAGTAAGAGCATTACAGGATACTGGTCGCTCTTTAGGTAGATGAGTGAGTTAAACCAGTCATTCCAGAAAAATACTGCATAGTAGAGGGCTATGGTTGCAACTACAGGTTTTTGAAAGCGGAATGACTATCCTGCGAAGAATACCCCAGTAGCCCAGTCCGTCTATAAGTGCGGCCTCTTCAAGCTCGTGTGGGAAGGACTGAAAATGAATTGACCATAATTATAAGGTTGAACTGGTTGATGGCAAAAGGCAGCAACATGGCAAACCTTGTGCCTGCAAGGTGAAGTGAGCTTACAAGGAGGTAGTTAGGTATCATGCCGCCTGTAAAGAACATTGAAAATACCACCAGCTTGATGAAAAACTTATGCCCCCTAAGGTCAACCTTTGAGAGTGGATAAGCAAACATAATGGTCATAAACATTGCTATGGAAGTACCAAGGATGGTGTAAAGAAATGTATTTCCATAGGACCTGAAGAAGTTAGGATATTCAAATATCTGCCTGTAGGCATCTACATTGAAGTCCACAGGTAGTAAGTAAACCTGATTATTAAGTATTGCCTTGGTGCGGAAAGGGACAGGGCAAGCATATATATAAAAGGCACCACACAGATAATAACCACCAAGGCCATTATTACATAGATGGCAAAGTTAAATACCTACTGGTAAAAGCTTTTGAGGCTTTTTGATTTTTATGATTTCTTTTTCTTTCATCATCTTTCTTCTCTCTTAATATAAAAGAATTTCGGTAATCTTGCTGCTAAGCTTTATTGGCGCCCTGACACCAGTACAAGACCGATAATACCGCAAAAAGACCTATAGCAGTAGCAAGGGAGTAGTTCTGATTCATAAGACCGGTTCTGTAAACAAGGGTGTCTATGATGTCGCTCACACCTGAGTTGGATGGGGTGTACATAAGAAGAATCTTTCTCATATCCAAGGCTTAGAAGCCTTCCTATGTTAAGGATTAGCATAACCATAATGGTTGGCATAATGGAATGAATGGTTATATACCATATCTTCTGAAGCTTGCCCGCACCGTCTATTTCCGCTGCCTCGTAGAGGTCACTGCTGATGCCTGTAATTGCAGAGAGATAGATAATGGCTGTCCAGCCGGTATACTGCCAAGCCTCTGAAAGTATGTAAAGAGGTCTGAAAAATGCAGGCTCATTCATAAAAATAAATCGGCTCCATACCTTGTGATTTAAGTATCTCATTTAATATACCTGAGCTTGGAGAGAGTATTTCATTCATTATAGCTATTACTACAACTGTAGAAATAAATCTTGAGCATATGAAAACTGTCTGCACAAATTTCTTGAAGGTCTTATTAGTAATTTCATTAGCCAGTATTGCGAAAATAATTGGCAATGGGAAGTTAATTACTAAGTTCGTAAGAGAGATGACAAGGGTATTCTTAAATGCCTGCCAAAAAGCTTGGATCTTTTAAGAACCTCTGAAAAATACCTTAGAGTCCAGGTAGTTCCAAACATACCCTTTACCCGGCTGATATCTTCTAAAAGGCAAGATACATTGCCCGCCATAGGTACATACTTAAATACAATGAAGTAGATGAGGGGATAAGGAGCATAAGATACAATGCGCCATATCTTTTCAAATATCTTTTTAACGGTGTTTTCTAATTTCAGCTGATTTATTTTTCTTTCATACCTGTTATCCTTTTTAAAATTGTGGCTGCTTTTTAAGCAGCCACATAAAATATAAAAATATCCCAAATTATTTTTAGGTTGTCGTTATACATCTTGCAGTATTCTTCGATTCCGAGATCCTTCATTTCCTTTACATAAGCATCCCAGTCACTATCTACGCTCTTCTTGCTCTGTGATAAATGCATCTGCCCCATACCTCAAACTTATCAGCAAGAGGGGTGGAGAGTGAAGCAGCGTCCTCTGCAGTCACATCATCAAAAGCAGGGCAGGTGGTACAGACTGAATTGCATCAGGCATCGCAGCAACTTCTTCATTTATCTTCTTGAAGTTATCGTCATACTTTGTAAGCTCTAGGTCAAGGAGCCATACCTGCTGTGTTCCGTTGGCACCACAACCGTAATCAACCTGCATCTGCTTGAAGATGCCGTTAGGAGCCTTCTGTAGTTCTTCATTATAAACTATCTTGTCACCTTCCATCTTATAGGTAACGCCTTCAACACCCTAAGCACCATACTTTAGCGTTTTTCCTCTGAATAGAACATTTCGTCAATCTTTCTTACAACCTGCTCAGAAGTCAGCTCTCTTGGTTGTGCTGGTTGGGAACATAATTCCGCCTACTGTTCTTGAACGAGGCTGTGTGTGAGCACCGCTTGGTCCCTCAAGAGGAGCGTACATCTGGAGCTTGAAGCCTTTGATATTGGATGCTGCTTCAACTCCGCCTATCTGGTCGTAGTATGCCCAAGAAGCTATTGAAGTTCCGTCTGCAAGGCATTTTGCCCACTTGTCACCATCGATAGGATCTGCCATTTCAGGATCTAAGAGGCCTTCTTTATAAAGCTTTGCAAAGAAAGCAAAGTATTCTTTGCACTTGTCATCTATAGCACCTGTGAAGTATTCCTTCTTGTCATAGTCATAGCTTAAGGTATATGAACCTGAAGAGCTGTTCTTACCTACGCTTATGCCAAAGGATGGCATGGTAAATCTGTAAAGAACTCTAGGTCCTGCAAGTATGGTAAGAGGATAGGACTTTGGATTCTCTTCCTTATATGCTTTTAGGATCTTGTAGAGGTCATCAAAGGTCTTAGGTGCGGAAAATCCCTTTTTCTTAAGGAAGTCTTCTCTAAGAAGAAGTCCGCCGTCATAGAAAGGCTTATCATAAAGAGCAGGCATATAGTAGAGCTTGCCGTCTGTAAGCTTAAGGCGTTCTACATCTTCCCATGAGCCAAGCTTCTCCACCCAGGCATTGTAATTGGGTGTCCACTCTGAGTAATCACTGATTGGAACGATTGCACCATTTAATGCAAAGAGATGCATTCTCACCAACGGTTGACTGATAAAGGATGACATCAGGTGCGTTATCGGCAGTATTAAGTGCAAGCGAGACCTTGGTCTGATAGTCGGCAATTGGAATAGCCTCTACATTAAGTTTAACATTGGTGTTCTTCTGAACTGTCTCAAAGGTAAGCCAATCCTTCTTGTAAGGCAGGGAGTAGCGTTATCAGGCATATACATACTGATTTTCGATAGGCTTGTCATCTGCCTTTGCTGACGCGGTGCTTGAAGCCTTTGAAGCAGTGCTTGTGGTGGAAGCTGTAGAAGCCTTACCTGATGTGTTACTGTTTGTCCCTGTCTTGCTGCCTCCACGAGCGGTAAGCATTGTAACCACTGATGCTAAAGCTATAAAGCCTGCCATCAATCTCTGCGATTTCTTTTTCATAATTTCCTCCTCCGAAAAATATTTTTAGTTTACAGAGTTTAGTGAAATATTATTTCACAAGTTGTCATCATGGTATCATCAATCTTGGTAGATGTCAACTATTATATTTGGGAAAATAGAAGTAATTTTAGTGAAATTTATGTTTTGAGCTGTACAATAACAGAATTGAAGTACAGTTTATAGTTTCCGATATTTAGCTAATCACCCCTGTATTATATGGTACCAGCTGATTTTTATATTATAACTCTGTAATAATATTTCACTTATGACTATTTTTGATGAAATTTTACTTTATTATTTTTATACCTTTCCTGTATAATGATATAGGTGCTAAGTATTTTATTTGCTATTTATAAAGGAGAGCCAAGTAATGGATATGAATGATAAGAACTTCCTAGCCGGACAGCTGATGATGGTAGGATTTGGCGGTGTTGATGAAATCTCAGAGGATTTTTATAAGTTTTATAGAAGAATATAAGGTAGGCAATGTCATTCTTTTTAGCGAAAAATATATACAGTAAAGAACAGCTAAAAGAGGCTTTGTGGCAAGATTCAAGAGGTTGTAAAGAAGGCTACGGGCTATCCTGCGCTCATTTCCACAGACCAGGAGGGTGGTATGGTGTCAAGACTTTCTCCTGACTTGCCTTCTGCGCCTGGAGCAATGGCGATTGGAAGAACGGGAGAGCCCCGCTACGCCTATGAGGCAGGACTTATAACTGCAAAAGAACTGAGGATGTGCGGGGTGAATTTTGACCTTGCACCGTCTTGTGATATCAATAACAACAAGCTAAACCCTGTGATAGGTGTCCGCTCTTATGGGAGGATGCAGATACTGTATACGCTTTTTGCTAAGGAGATGGCAAGTGGGCTAAAAGACGGAGGGTTATTCCCTGCATCAAGCATTTTCCAGAACATGGCGATACTGACGGCGATTCACATCTGATACTGCCTTCAATCAGTAAAAGCCTTGAAGAGCTTGAAAGAGAGGAGATTTTACCTTTTTGCAAGGCTGATAGAGGATGGAATTGATTGCGTCATGACATCCCACATTATATTTAAGGCACTTGATAAGGACTATCCCTGCACTATGTCAAAGGCGGTTCTAACAGGCCTTCTTAGGGAAAAGCTTGGCTTTAGAGGAATAATAGCTACAGACTGTCTTGAAATGGGGGCAATAAAGGAAAACTACGGCTCGGTAGAGGGAGACTTAAGGCTCTGATGGCAGGGGCTGACCTGCTAACTGTATCTCACGACTATACTGTGGCAAGGGGATATACTTGACGCAGTTATAGAAAAACGATCGATGTGGACAGACTTAAGGCATCTGCTAAGAAGATAATTTGCTTAAAAGAAAAGTATGGAATCGGCAGTGAGGCGGACATAGAAGAGGAAGAAATATCAAGATTTAGGACTGTATTTAATGAGCTTCGTTTTAAGTGTATAGATGTCCGTAATAGTAAGCAGAGGGCAAAAAGCCTAACGGTAAAATGATGAGACCATAATCCTGGGCTGTCCGTCTTACAGAGTTACTCTTGTGTCAGGCAAGCCTCTTGAACTCGACTTTGCTGAGTACCTGGGTAAGAAGTTAAATCTGCCTTTCATAAAGGTTCCTCTTGAGCCTACAAAAGAGGAGTGTGAGGAGATACTATCAAAGCTTGATAAATACTTGGATGTGATTATGGGAAGCTACAATGCACATCTTTTTGCTGCTCAGGCTGACTTTGTAAAGACACTTGAAGAGAAGGTTTGCGGTAGGAATGGAGTACTCACCCTTGCAGCTCTTCGCAACCCTTACGACCTGGAGCTGGTAAGTGATAGGTCAAACAAGGTTGCCCTGTCATGAGTATAGTGCGGACATGTTTGATGCATTTGCAGAGTTTCTGAAGGCGGCGAGAATGAATAGTGACAGCAATCCGTTGTTGAAAATAAAGGCAATATTTAATGACTTTACGCCGGTTGAGCAAAAGGTCGCAGAGTTCATCCTTGAGAATCCTTCAAGGTACCGGCTATGTCTATAAAGGAACTGGCTGTGAGCAAGTAAGTCAAGTGATGCGTCTGTGTTAAGGTTTTGCAAGGCACTAGGATTTTCAGGTTATAGAAACTTCATAGTAGGCCTTACACTTGCAATCGCTGACAATGAAGCGGACACCGGCCTTTATACCGATATAAGGCCTGGAGATTCAGTTAAGAGCGTTGTAGAAATATATTTAGAAATGAAAGACAGGCACTTACAGATACTGAGAATATACTTAAGACTACAGAAGTAGAAAAGGCTGTTGCCATTCTTGGCTCCAGTGAGGCTGTGCATTTCTTTGGGATAGGAGCCTCAGGTCTTGTCTGCCTTGATGCGGTTCAGAAGTTTAGAAGAATAGGAGTAAGCGCCTACGCTCATACAGACTTTCACGACCAGCTTACGAGTGCAGCCCTGCTTGGTAGTAAGGATGCCTGCGTCCTCTTTACCCTACTCAGGTAAAACTAAGGAGATTCAGCTAATACTTAAGCTCTTAAAGGCTCAGAACTGTAAAATCATAGCAGTAACCCAGCTAAGAAGACCAATCTCTTAAAGGGTGCAGATGTATACCTAAATGTCTTAACCAGAGAGGTGACTATGAGAAGCGGAGCAACCAGCTCTCGTATAGCCATGCTTAGTATTGTAGACATCCTGCTCTCCTGCGTACTTAGTACGGATTATGACAAGTACGAAAAGAAGCTGCTTAAGACCTACGAGGCCTTACATGGGAGACACAATCATGTCTGAAAAATGAAATTATGAAACTTAACAGTTAGAGCTAAGAACAATTGACTAAGCTCCACAGTTTGTGCTAACATACATTAAAAATCTCTGTGAGGATTGCGCCACGGCAGATATAAGATAAAGCCTGTGCAGCCTGCTACAGAGTCGAATCCTGCAAAAGTATGGCTATTCTTATGTAATAGGAGATTTTTGGCACGACTTGATATAGGCAATTTACCATAAGGGATGTATAAATGGACGAAAAAAACAAATTCTTTGCGTTAGCAATGCGTATTTCATAAATATTATCTGGGAAGCTCATTTGCAAAGCTTCCTACAGCAATCAAAGAAGAGCTTCAGGTAGCCTGTGTGCTCTTTACGGAAAAAGGCAGGAGGGATACTCACACTTTCCTTTGATGATAAGAACCTCTACATTCACACTGCAAGCAATGATGATGACTATTCTTATGATGAGATTCACAGCGGTATGCTTCTTAGCAGATTCCAAAGGGAAAAAGAGGAGTTGCTTACAGGGATTGAAAGGTACTATAATGAGGTTGTTAAAGGAGAGGTATGAAAGGCTTTTAAGATAGAAATGTTGAACTAAACGGAAGACTGGTGCTAGGCCCTATGGCGGGGGTGACAGACCTCCCTTTTAGAGTCCTCTGCAAGGAAAACGGAGTTGCGCTTACTTATACGGAGATGGTTAGCGCCAAGGGCTTTAAGTATAAGAACAAGAATACAGAAGAACTTATAACGGTAGACGAGAGAGAGCGGCCTACAAGTCTTCAGATATTTGGCTCGGATGCGGATATTATGGGCGAGATGGCGGCTGCAATTAACGACAGGAACTTCGACATCCTGGATGTAAACATGGGCTGTCCCGTACCTAAGGTGGTAAATAACGGAGAGGGCTCGGCTCTTATGGAAAATCCTCGGAAAATAGCCGAGATTGTTAGGAGTTAAAAGAAAAATTCTAAAAACCAGTCACTATCAAGATAAGGGCAGGCTTTACGGTGGCTAATAAAAATGCTGTCGAGGTAGCAAAGGCCGCAGAAGCGGCAGGTGTGAATGCGATAGCGGTACACGGACGCACCAGGTCTCAGTACTACAGCGGACAGGCTGACTGGAACATAATAAAGGCCGTAAAAAGAGGCTGTAAGCATACCGGTTATAGGAAATGGTGATGTGGTGACAGAGCTTGATGCAAAAAGGATGCTTGAAGAAACCGGCTGTGACGGCATTATGATAGCAGGGGAGCAAGAGGCAATCCTTGGATATTCAACAGAATCAATGCTTACCTTGAAAGAGGAGAAATCCTTCCACCCCCTACCGCAGATGAATTCCTTTCTATGATACTTAGGCAGGCAACCTGGATGATAGAGTATAAGGGGCTCTACACGGGAGTGAGAGAGATGAGAAAGCATATAGCCCTGGTTTGCGGCAGGCTATCCTAATTCCACCAAGCTAGAGGAGAGTAAACAAGCTTGAGACCTATGAGGACTTACAGAGGCTTATAGAAAATTATGTAGACAGTATTCGTACTTCACGAGCATTTGAAGGTAAAGATTGAAAATGAAAAGTAGAGGGTATCCATTCCCTTAATCGTATAAACAAACAAGCCATCTTTCGGTGGCTGCTTTTAAAATTGAATATTAAAAGTTAAGGCTATGCAGTTGCTGACTTGATTTTATAACCTTGATTTCTTGCGATGATAATTGCCTGTTCTACCGTGATTTCCCGGTCAACAGGGAGGCAAATCGGATTTCCGATAAAGTTCCGCATTATAGGTTTTCACCATTCTTCAGCATATGATATAATGCAGTCAGAAGCATTCTTGCAATGGCAATGATTGCTTTCTTGTGACCGCGACGCTTTTTGAGACGGGAGATAGCGGTTGCGAATTTCCGGATGCTTTTGCTGGTAACAACAGCATTTGCACACTGGACCAGTAAAGGTTTGATATAGCATCCGGCCTTGGAAACCCGGACAGATTTTTCTTCCCTGCACTTTCATTGTTGGTCGGAGTAAGACCGGCCCATGAGCATAAGTGTTTCGCCGAAGGAAAAAGCCTCCATCGTTGGTACCGATTTCGGAAATGATTCCGATGGCAGTAAAGTCGCTACGGATACCGGGAGCGGTTTTGGAGAATAGCAAGTTCCTGCTGATAGGGAGCGGCGAGCGCAGAATGAGTTCTTCAAGCTCTGCTTTCCGGGATTCAAGCTTTCATAATGAGCTTTGATTACCTTAAGTTTGCCGGCTTGTTCCGGAGTGATATAACCGTCAATAGCGTCACGGAGTTCAGGAAGTTTCTTTTTCAAACTTTTTGTAAACAAGGGGTTCAAGGTCAAAAAAGAGGTATCTGCAGGATTTTCCAAAAAGTTTATCCAGTATCGCCTGAGCAGATTTGCCGAAGGTGTCGAAACAACGTTTCCCAACTGGATATTGAAACCGTGAGACAGTTCTGCAAACGATTCTTTTCGCTTGATTGAAAGCAGGTCAGTTTGAAACGGTAACGCATAAGGTCACGGAGCTGACGGATGTCAGCAGGGCGGCATAAAAGCTACCGGCAACAAGATCATCTTGAACAGGTCAGCAATCCATTTGGCATCTTTCTTGTCAGTTTTCTTTCCACGGATAGCCTTAACATATTTGGGATGAGCAAGGACAATCGAACAGTCATTTTCTAAGATATTATAAACAGGAATCCAATATTTACCGGTGGATTCCATACAGACATCCTTGCAATTCCGTTTGAGTAGCCATTGTAACAAAGTTTTTCAGACCGCTCGTGTAGGTAGAAAACGGTGGCTCTCATAAGTGACACCTTTATCGTTCGTAGAAGCGATACAGGCAACTACAAAAAGTTTTGTGGACATCAATACCACAACAGATTTTGTACACGATTTTTTAAAACCATAGGGACTCCTTTCAGAATCAGAAGATTCATTAGAGATTATAGGGAGAGACGGCATTGACTGAACGCCTAAGCCATAAACGAGATTGTTTATACAAAAGATAAGATTACGTGTTCAACGACACACTTATTTGTGCTTGAAAAGGCGTACTACACATATAAATATGCGGTCATCCGACAAGCGGACAGCCCACTCACCTCCCGTGATTTGTAGTATACCGAGTTCCTACAAGAAGAATTATAAATAAAAATAGGCTCAAGGAAACATTTTCATAACGTTTTGTGCCTTGAGCAAAGCGAAAAAGGAATGGAAATAAATATGGTAATCAAAAAGTAGAACTTGAGAAAGTAATCAGTATGTAGTAAAATCCCTGATATGCCCTATCCTGAGTTTGCATTTGCGGGAAATCAAATGTGAGCAAGTCATCTTTAATCAACGCACTTATGAACAGAAAAGCCCTTGCCAGAGTATCTTCACAGCGGGAAAAACACAGACGATAAATTATTATAATGTAAATGATAAAATATATCTTGTAGATTTGCCGGATACGGTTATACTAAGGTAGCAGTAGAAGTTAAAGCTAAATGGGGTGAGATGGTTGAGAAAGTACTTGAGGCAGTCTAAAATGCTAAAAATATGTTTTTATTAATTGATAGTAGACATAAGCCATCTGATAACGATATAATGATGTATGAATGGTTGTTAGTCAGGGGTGACCCCCATTATAGTTGCGACTAAGACAGATAAGCTAAAAAAGTCAGATAAAGGGCAGATGGAACTCATTATGAAAACCCTTAACCTGACATCTAAGAGCAACTGCTTCCGTTTTTCGTCTGAAACTAAGGTTGGAGTAAATGAACTCTGGGAAATCATTGAAGGGATTTATCCAGAACAAGAGGAGTTGAAAAGGAGTGCATATACATCATCGCTCTTTTTGCTCCAATCAGCACAGATTTTCTCAGCAATATTTTCCGCAGGTACCGACATACTAAGGCTTAGCAGATTAGTACGGTACTCATTTATCATTAAGATTTACAATGTAGTCACCGTTTCCAGCTGACTTATAGTTGGCGGTTGCGGAAATGTCGCTTTTGATTGTTTTGAAATTATCACTTAAGAAGGATTTAATTTCGGTTTTAATGGAATGATTTATATCATTACTAAGCAATTCAAGTGTACGCTTACCTTCCTCAGTAGACTTAAAAAGAGCTGTTCATCGTATTTTCTGATACAGTAGCCCCGTCTCAAGCTCTGAAAGTGCAGTCTGAAGGTTGAAATAAGTCGCATAACCCTTTTGCAGCATAAATTCTGATATTCTTGCATTTGTAAGAGGTAGTTAGATGAATTCAGCATATACAGAATCATAAGTTTATATGAGAGTCATAGCATTACTTGCCATATAATTAAACCTCCTAAGTGTTATTTAGAATAAGTGTAGTCTGAACATTTTTCCCTGATAAGCCTTGACTTCTCCAAGGTTATTAAAGCTACTAAAAACATATTGACAGTGGTTTGGACTTTTTGTCCAGTTCCTGAAATCCCCACAATCAACAATATTTATTTTTAAAGGAGAATTTAAATGGATTATTCAGAAAATGAAAATCTTAGAACTTCGTGAATTAGCTAAAAGTAAAGGTGTAAAAAGCACAACAACGCTTAACAAGGCAGGACTTGTGGCGGCACTGAAGCACTAGAGTGCAGGCACGCAGCCTGTAACGAGGGAGCCTCAAAGAGTGTCTGAGGTAAAAACCCTTTATACCGACAGAAATACAACTAATACCGGTACAGTATGCTAACCGTCCTCAGATGAAGCAGCGGCAGACATATTCAGCGTAACAACTTCCAGAGCAGACCTAATTATACACAGAATAACAATCAGTATTCTAATCAGTCACAGAATCAGGGGCAATATAATAATCAGGGACAGTATAATAATCAGGGACAGTATAACAACCAGAATCAGTATAATAATCAGGGGCAGTATAATAACCAGAACCAGTATAATAACCAGGGCCAGTATAGCAACCAGAACCAGTATAATAACCAGGGGCAGTATAGTAATCAGAACCAGTATAACAATCAGGGACAGTATAACAACCAGAGTCAGTATAGCAGTCAGGGGCAGAATAATAGCCAGTACAATAATCAGTATAACAATCAGGGACAAACTAACAATCAGAGCCATCAGCCTCCTCTTAACCGCCCGGTGCGTTCTCTCACAAGTGAGGAAGTAAAGCAGAACATGATAGCTGCGGTACATGCAATAACAAGCAATAAGGAGATGGCAGCAAGCATCCAGCATCAGTTCCTTGCACTCGGAACCAACGGCGACATCGCAGGGCTTGACTCAGGTGAGACAAAGACAGGTATCTTAGAGATAATGCCTGAAGGCTTTGGATTTATAAGATGTGACAACTATCTTCCCGGCGAAAATGACGTATATGTATCTCCTGCACAGATAAGGAGATTTAACCTTAAGACAGGTGATATCATAGTTGGAAATACCAGGGTGAAGAATAACTCAGAGAAAGTACAGCCCTTTTCTACATTAGGACTGTAAATGGCAAGTACATCAAGGAATCACTTGAGCGTCCTAAGTTCGAGGATCTTGTGCCTATCTTCCCTAACAGAAGAATCCGCCTTGAAACTCCGAATGACAATGTGATATCTATGCGTATGGTAGACCTTGATGCACCTATAGGCAAGGGACAAAGAGGTATGATAGTATCCCAGCCAAAGGCAGGTAAGACTACCCTTCTTAAGCAGATAGCAAAAGCGGTAACCGAGAATAATCCTGAGATGCACGTTATCATCCTCCTTATCGATGAGCGTCCTGAGGAAGTAACTGACATGAAGGATTCAATATCAGGAGACAAGGTTGAGATTATTTACTCTACACTTTGATGAGGCTCCTGAGAACCACAAGCGTAGTGGCTGAAATGGTAATAGAGCGTGCTAAACGTCTTGTTGAGTATAAGAAGGACGTAATAATACTTCTTGATAGTATCACAAGACTTGCAAGGGCGTACAACCTTATAGTATCACCTAGTGGTAGAACACTTTCAGGTGGTCTTGACCCTGCTGCACTTCACATGCTTTCAAGCGCTTCTTCGGTGCTGCAAAGAAATATGCGTGAGGGAGGAAGCCTTACCATACTTGCTACAGCCCTTGTAGATACAGGAAGCAGGATGGATGACGTGGTATTTGAGGAATTTGAGGTACAGGTAATATGGAGCTCGTGTTAGATGAGGACTATCAGAGAAGAGAATCTTCCCTGCTATCGACCTTGCTAAGTCAAGTACCAGAAGGGATGACTTACTATTTAACCGTAAGGAAGCAGAGGCAAACCATATAATCAAGCGTACGCTCTCATCAAAGACAGTTGAAGATGGTACCGAGAATATTCTCAAGATATTTAAAAAATTTAATACCAATGAAGAGGCGGTAAACTTCATCAATAGGCAGTTTGGGGATATAAGCTGATTAAATAAAGGACAGCGTGACTTTATGGAGATTATTAGCAGTAAAGATAATAAAAGGATTAAGTACATACGAAGTCTTTTAGAAAAAGGGCGGCATAAGGAAGAAGAACCATAGCTTCGTGGTAGAGGGAATAAAGCTGGTAGATGAGGCCTTGGAGTATGGGAATGTTCTTGATATCATCGTCTCTGAATCCCTCTATGAAGAGATAGTTTCGGGTGATTTAACAAGGAATGCCCTGCTTAGTGACAATGGAAAACATATAATAAAGCAGGTAAAGCTAGGGACTTTTGCTCACAGTTGTTTCAGATACCGTATTTAAGTCAGTGTCTGAAACAATAACCCCTCAGGGCATCCTGGCAGTAGTAGAAATGCCAAGGCATGGACTTTTAGAAGGAGACTACCTTAAAAAAGCCTATGAAAAATTCGGCAAGATTAAGCTCCTGGTACTTGAAGACACAGCAGACCCCGGTAATCTGGGAACCATTATGCGTACAGCAGAGGCAGCTGGGTGACTGGAGTAATTATGGGAAAGGGAACGGTAGACATCTTTAACCCAAAGGTGGTACGTTCAACCATGGGCAGCATCTTTAGGCTGCCTTTTTCCTATGTGGATGACTTAAAAAGCCGTTATCCTGGGGCTTAAGAGAGATGGAATAAGCTTCTATGCAACCCACCTAAAGGGCAAGGAGAGCTATAGAGATATCTCATACAGTGATAAAGCAGGGATTCTTATAGGCAATGAGGCGAGAGGGCTAAGTGATGAGATAGCCAATCTCGCTGACACCTATGTCATCATACCAATGCAGGGCAAGGTAGAGTCATTAAATGCAGCTGTGGCAGCAGCCCTTATGATGTATGAGGTATAAAAACAAATCAAAATACTTTACATTAATCAAAATGTAACCTAAATGTAACCGAAAATGTAACCTTTGTGTGATATAATGCTTCTCTGTATACTGGTGTGTTTTAGACTGCCTTTCAGAATGGAATGTGGTGGTAAAATATACTTTGGTAATAATAATTAAAATGAAGAAGAGGTAATTATGAAGAACAAGAAAAAAGAACGTGTTCCTAGCGGACTTATGGTCTTGATGATGATTGTAAGCTTGTTTAGTGGAATGAGATCTCAGTGTGGCGAAGGCTGCTGAACCCGGTATGTTAGAGTTTACCCTGATTAAAAGTGGACCACTATACCTGCAGACGGTACTGAGGCTACGTTTGAGCTGACTGCTACGCCTGAAAAAGGGGAAGTTAAAAACTCATTATACTTTCTGATACTCAATTAGCCAGAGATTATTATGGGTTTTAAAGTATCTGAAGATAAAAACATGGACAGCTAATATTCCTGCAACCAGATATTTTCAGGGTAATCCTGTAGACATATACTATTAAAGAGAAGCCATTAAATAATTATATAGTTTCTCCAAATGAGCCGCAGGCAGTTACTGATAGTGCGATAATTACATTCGTTAATACTAATGCTAAGAAACTTACTATTAAGAAAAATATGGAAAGATGGTGCTGAAAAACCCGGAACCAAACCAACACTTACCGCTAATGGAAAAGATGCTGGTGAAAGTCTTATTGTATAAGGGTAATGACTGGACATATGGGGTAATGGTTCCTGTATACGATTTTTGCCGGCAAACCTATAGAATATGTAGTAACTGAGAGCAAAATTGGTGATAAGAATACTAAAAATAGTCAGACCGTTACATTAGTTGATGAAAATAATGAAGCGGTTGATAAAACAGTTACCCTTACTGATGACAATGTTAACAAGGGAGATATCCAGGTAACTAAGACTTGGGTAGGTGCAGTAGGTGAGTCTAAGTTTGGGCTTTTCAAAAAAGATAGCACAGACAAGCTAAATTATACAGTAAAGGTTGAGAATGCAGGAACTCCTGATAAATCTACAGTAAAGGTTGAGAATCTTCCTCTTACTGATGAACTTGGTAATGCTGTTCAGTATGAAATAAAAAGAACTTGATGCTAATAATAAAATAGTTGCAAGTGGAGATGCAGTAACCATAAATAACAGAGTACAGAGTGTCTTACGATGAGAATGGCAATATTACCAATACTGAGATTACAAGTGTAAGCCCTGTTATACCTGTGACTCCTACAGTACCTGAAACAACACCTTTAGTACCTGTGACTACTCCAACAACAACTGTAACTGTGCCTGAGACCACTCCGACAGTAACAGTGCCTGATGATAGTACACCACAGGAGAGGCTAATACCTCTAACGAGAATAAAAGACAACTCCATCAGATACAAATACTGAGGATAATGATGGCGTGGTTGACGTAGATGAAGATAAGGTTCCTGAAGGAGCTGCAAAAAGATAAAAAGGATACATCAAAAGAAGCTCCTGTAAATGTTGATGAGGACTCTACTCCAAAAGGAACTGCTAACCTCCCTAAAACAGGTGGAACAGTAGGCGGACTCTTATCAATCCTTGGTATGGGACTCTTAGCTTAGGACTTGCAATTAGAAAAAGAAAAGTAATAGTTTAAATAACTTACTAGTTGCTTTGTAAAATGTGATATCCGCTGTACACACTAAAATGTACAGCGGATATTTTCACATAATAAAATTATAATTCAAAATTCAATTCAATAATTGAATATTTAAAATCAATATAGATCTAATAGAATCAAATTCAAAATTGAATAATTAATTTGAGGTGCACGGAAAAAGGTAAGTTCACATTAAGTGTCAAATTTTTAATTTAACCCCAAAAATCCCTATGTTAATGTGGACTTTACTTTTTCAAATAACTATAATTATATCCATATAATGATATAGTTGACATTATAGGATAAATCATATAAAATGTTGCTAGAGGTGATATATGAAAATTTTGAAGTTGATTTTTATGAAAAAGATAATGGCGAACAACCTGCAAAAGGAATTTATTTTGTCATTAGATATGATTAGCGAAGATGCTTGATACAATTAAATTATTACAAGACAATGGATATCAACTTAGAGAACCATATTCAAGAGCACATTGATGATGGGATATTTGAGCTGAGAGCTAAAGTTGGTTCAAATATTTCAAAGAGTTCTCTATTTCTTCTATGTTGGGAAGAATATTATTTTAACAAATGGTTTTTATAAAGAAAACACAAAAACTCCAAGTAGTGAAATTGAAAAAGCCAAAAAGTATCGTTTAGATTATATTCAGCGTAAGGAGAATTAATATGAGTACAAGGTTTGATGATTTTTTAAATGAGACAGCTTAAAGACCCTGAAATTCGGGGAGAATACGAAGCCCTGCAACCGAGCACGCTATTATCCAGACTATGATTGATGCGAGGCATAAGTCTGGAATCACTCAGAAGGAATTGTCAAAGCGTACGGGTATAGCACAGGAGATATAAGTAAATTAGAAAATGGAAATGCAAATCCATCTATCAGGACTTTACAGCGTCTTGCAAAAAAGCATAGGAATGATTTTAAAAGATAGAATTTCTTTCAGAAAAATGCGGTCTGAGCCTTTGAATGTGCAATAGTTGTGGTATCATTGATAGTACATTCGCCATTATATTTTAGCAAAAATATAATTTTACCACCTAATTTTAAACCAAAGCTATCTTCTGATTTTTAAAGTTACATAGCTCTTTTTAAAAAATATTGAAGTGTGATATACCGGTTAAAAAGGAGAATTAGTGATGGAATTAGCAAAATCAAAGTTTTATACAGAGGAAGATTACTATAGTTTGCCTGAAAATATTCGTGCTGAGTTGATAGATGGTGAGCTGATCTATAATCAGGCTGCTCCATCTAGAAAACATCAGACTATACTTATGGAAGTTGCGGGTACAATCCGAGATTATATTAAGACCAAAAGCAGGCTCTTGTCATGTATATCCTGCACCATTTGCTGTCGAAGCTATGGGAAGATAGAATACCATAGTTGAACCGGATATTAGTGTTATCTGTGATGAAGATAAACTTACAGATAGAGGCTGCACGGTGCACCTGATTGGATTATAGAAATTGTATCCCCGGTAATCCTGGTAATGACTATGTACTTAAGCTAAACCTATATGCAGATGCAGGAGTAAAGGGAATATTGGATAGTGGATCCTGCCAAATCAAGTGTTTTTGTTTACTACCTTGAAAAGTCAAATTTTAAGGCTGAGGCCTATACTTTTAATGATAAAATTAAAGTAAATATTTACGAGGATTTATATATAGGTTTTAAGGGTTTGTAGACTAAAGCCGGGAATAAAAGTTTAAAACCAATTCAGATGAAATGGTGGAGAACAGCTATAGCAGATAAATGTTATCTTCTAATATGCAGAAATGATTAAATTTGGAAAAAGAAAAAGGACTTCTGATTACAGTATATAATCAAAAGTCCTTTTTAAGTTTAATAGCTTTACTCTTCAGTTATCCTGTTAAAAGAGTATTTCCTGTTTTTTTCTTTATAATGATGTGTCTCTTCAAGCATCATATCCTTAACCTTCATAAGTCTTATCTGAGTACTTCTTTCGTTCTCATCAAGCTTCATGGTTTATCATCTTGATATTAGCCTGTAAGGTAGGTATCATAACGTATTCAAGAGCATTAACACGCCTTCTGGTCTTTTTCAATTTCAGCAGCCATAAGTGAGCAGGATTTTTCAACCTCTGCGAGGGTGATAAGATCCTTCTGAATATTTGAAAGAGAGAGAACAGCAGTGTCAAGGTCGCTTGAGGTAAAAGGCAAAACCGTATGAGTAGATATCTCCCTCGTCACTGGTTCTTGTCTTTGTTTCAAACTGAGGTATATTAACACTCATTACATTACGGGTGCTTACCTCAACTGTCAGCTCCTGCTTGGGTGCCATAAAGGCAACTCTTACAGTTTCATCTGACATGGTAGAGCGGGCTATAACAAAGTTCTTATTTGCATTCTTAAGGTCTTCTTCAACCTTTTTCACGCAGAGCTTTGTTTTTTTCTAACAAGGTCAAGGAACTCACGTATAAGCTCATCACGCTTGTCCTTAAGGAGCTTATGTCCTCTGGTAGCAGTAATGAGTTTACCTTTAAGTCTCGTAAGCTCCATTCTTGTTGCATTAACAGTTGCCAAATTTTCACCTCCCTTGATAATTGATTGGGTTTACGCATAAACGCGTCACTCATAGACTTGATGGGTTGTCTACTTCTTATCGTAGTACTTATCAAGGTACTCGTCACGAATTCTCTTCAGCTCACTTCTTGGAAGGATGCGAAGGAGATCCCAGCCGATGTTTAAGGTTTCTTCGATGCTTCTGTCTGTTCTAAAGCCCTGTGATACATAGGTAGCTTCAAATTCGTCTGCAAACTTAGCATAGAGCTTGTCTATATCTGAAAGAGCTGCCTCACCAAGGATGACCATAAGCTCCTTAGCGTCCTTACCACGAGCATAAGCTGAGAAGAGCTGGTTCATGGTATTTGCATGGTCTGCTCTGGTCTTGCCCTCGCCGATACCCTTATCCTTAAGACGGGAAAGAGATGGGAGAACGTTGATAGGTGGCTCAATCTTCTTACGATAAAGATCACGGGAAAGAATAATCTGTCCCTCTGTAATATATCCTGTAAGGTCAGGGATTGGGTGAGTCTTGTCATCCTCAGGCATAGTAAGAATAGGGAATCATTGTGATAGATCCGTTCTTTCCATTCTGACGGCCTGCACGCTCATACATAGTAGCAAGGTCAGTATACATCATAAACCAGGATATCCACGACGTCCGGGAACTTTCCTTACGAGCTGCTGATATCTCACGAAGAGCATCCGCATAGTTTGTAATATCTGTAAGGATAACAAGCACGTGCATTCCCTTTTTCAAAAAGCAAGGAACTCAGCTGTGGTAAGTGCCATCTTAGGAGTAGCAATACGCTCTACAGCAGGGTCATTTGCAAGGTTCATAAAGAGAACAGCCCTGTCAATAGCTCCTGTTTCCTTGAATGACTCTACAAAGTAGTTAGACTCTTCAAAGGTGATACCCATAGCTGCAAATACAACCGCAAATGGCTCATCTGTTCCTACAACCTTTGCCTGACGTGCAATCTGTGCAGCAAGCTCAGCGTGTGGAAGACCTGAACCTGAGAATATAGGGAGCTTCTGTCCACGTACAAGTGTATTAAGTCCGTCAATAGCGGATACACCAGTCTGAATGAACTCCTCAGGGTAGCTTCTTGCAGCAGGGTTCATAGGAAGACCTGCTACGTCACGTCTTTCCTCAGGAAGGATTTCCGGACCGCCATCGATAGGACGTCCAAGACCGTCAAAGACACGAGAGAGCATATCCTCAGATACACCAATCTCATGCTTCTTCCAAGGAAACGTACCTTAGAGCTCTCAAGGTTGATACCTGTTGAAGACTCGAAAAGCTGTACGAGAGCATTACCGTCGTCTATCTCAAGTACCCTGCACCTACGCCTGCTGCCATCAGCAAGCTCAATTTCACCGAGTTCATCGTATGCGACATCAGTTACGCCGCGTACGAGCATAAGAGGACCGGCAACCTCTTGTATTGTTCTATATTCTTTTTGCCATTAGAAGTCTACCTCCTGTACTACATCATCTGCTTCTTTAGCAAGGGCTGCTTCGATTTCCTTAAATCTTTCATCCACCTTGTCCTCAGCAGTATATTTAAACGACCGATAGGCTCACGAACTTCCATAGCTATAAGCTTATTGATATTTGCGCCCTTATCAAGAGCCCTCAAGACAAATATCATAGAAAAGTAAGTATAAGTTTCATAAGCATAAACTGTTTATGAAGAGAAGTATAGGTATCTTCCTCCATAAATGCGTTCTGCTGGAGTAAATCCTCTCTTACAGACCTTGCAACTTCCATCTTAAGACGGTCAGGAGCGGAGAGAGCATCTTCACCAACGAGCTGAACCATTTCCTTAAGAGCTGACTCGTCCTGAAGGATAGCCATTACTCTGTTCTTGCAAGGAACCCAGTCCTCACTGATATTTTTTTAGCAAACCAAGGGTCCATTGAGTTATAAAGAGAATAACTCTCAAGCCAGTTGATTGCAGGAAGTGACGCTGATAAGCAAGGTTAGCATCAAGTCTCCAGAATACCTTTACGATACGCAGAGTTGCCTGAGTAACCGGCTCAGATATATCACCACCGGCAGGGAAACCGCACCGATAACAGAAAGGCTTCCTTCTTTATCCTCTTCACCAAGAACCTTTAACTCTACCTGCACGCTCATAGAACTGTGCAAGACGGGAACCAAGGTAAGCTGGGTAACCCTCTTCACCAGGCATTTCCTCAAGACGTCCTGACATCTCACGAAGAGCCTCTGCCCAACGGGAAGTAGAGTCCGCCATAAGAGCTACTGAGTATCCCATATCTCTGAAGTACTCAGCTATGGTAATACCTGTATATCACTTGCCTCACGAGCCGCAACCGGCATATCTGAGGTATTTGCTATAAGAACTGTTCTCTCCATAAGAGAGTGGCCTGTCTTAGGATCGATAAGCTCCGGGAACTCGTTAAGAACGTCTGTCATCTCGTTTCCACGCTCACCGCAACCGATATAAACTACGATGTCAGCCTCTGCCCACTTAGCAAGCTGATGCTGAACTACTGTCTTACCTGAACCAAAAGGTCCCGGAACTGCAGCAACACCACCCTTAGCGATAGGGAAGAGAGTATCAACTATTCTTTGTCCTGTGATAAGCGGCATATCAGGAGAAAGCTTCTGCTTGTAAGGACGCTCCTTACGTACAGGCCATTTCTGCATAAGGCCGACTTCTTTAGTCTCACCGTTTGCAGTCTTTACCTTAGCCACCATATCTGTAATCTTGTAGTCACCTTCATTTATCTCAGTGATTTCACCCTCTACGCCCTGTGGAACGAGAATCTTGTGAGATACTACCTGAGTTTCCTGAACTGTTCCGATTATATCACCGTGTAACCTTGTCGCCCTGCCTTCTTAGCAGGGTACAAAATGCCACACCTTTTCACGCTTAAGTGCAGGAACTTCAACACCACGGCTGAGGAGGTTTCCTCCTGTTACCTTCATGATATCGTCAAGAGGGCGCTGAATTCCGTCGTAAATACTTCCGATAAGACCAGGTCCTAACTCAACGCTCATAGGGTGTCCTGTTGACTCAACAGGTGCTCCCGGAGCAAGACCGGAGGTCTCTTCGTAAACCTGTATAGAAGCTTCATCACCGTGCATTTCGATGATTTCTCCTATAAGACGCTGCTCACTTACACGAACAACGTCGAACATAGTTTGCTCGCCCATACCTCTAGCTATAACAAGAGGTCCGGCGATTTTTTTGATTGTTCCTGTATTCATTATTATGCTCCTTAGTTATTAAAGATGATATCTGAACCAACTGCCTGTTCCACAGACTTTTTAACTAACTCGATTCCCTTGCCGGTATTGCCGGAGACTCCAGGAATGAGTATGATTGCAGGAAGCAGCTCTTCCCTATAATGATCAATCAAGTCGCTTAATTTATCAGCAAGAGCCTCTGTCATGTAGATGATGGAGTAGTCCATATCTGCAAGCTCACGAAGCTTCTTTGCCGCTTCAGTCTGGTCGGTGAAAGGGAAGGTGTCAAAACCAAGAGCACCGAAACCATAGATACTATCTATGTCTCCCATAACTGCTATTCTAGACATATGTTTCCTTACCCTTTCCCCTGAGAGAATCGTCAGAGAGGTTGTTAACCTTGCCTGAGAGTATAATTCTCACAGATTTTTATTTCATTTTTCCCTTGCAAGTATGTAGGCTGCAAGAGGTCCGATTGAAAAACGGATTGTGACGCTGTGGACGAATTTTTTGCAATTATCAGATTATCACACCACCGTTCAAATGCTGAAGGGATTTCTTAATCTCAGGAACTGCATCCAAATAGGCTGTGTGAGAAAGATATTCGTAAATTGCATCAAGGCTTTCTGTAGCAGCTTTTGCAAGCCTGTCTACATTTAAGAGAATCACAAGGCGCCAATGCCTTTTCAAGGAAGGAGATATCCTTGCCTATCATGCGAGGCTCTTATTGCAGTCTTTATGTCTGCTGCTGCCACTGTGAGTTCTCCGTACAATTCAAGTATTTCATTACCTGATTTTTTTGCCGGACTCATATATTTTTAGTAAGTGCAGCCTTGTCGATAATGATATCGCAAAAGCCCACCATCGCCTGTGTGTAAAAAGAGTATCAAGGGCTTCCGCAGCAACCTTCTGCATATCAGACGGAAGCGAAGAAAAATCCCTCTGTCCAAGCGCCTTACGGATGATTTCAGGATCTATAGAGCACTGATCCTTAGCTAAGTAAATGTCATCACGGTCTATCTGTTCAGCGGCAGACTTAACTGCAGCCTTAAGGTTGTGATAATCATTTGCGTAGAGAAATACATCGAAGACGTGTGGATCGGAAACAAGCTCAGAAATTAATTTCCAAGTCTTATCCTCTCGTTCTTCAGTATGGTGGATAAAGACATCGATTCATCTATGTCCCAACCATGATCCGATAACAGGCGAAGGCATTCATCATAGCTTTTAGCGGCGAGAAGAGATTCGAGAACCGAGCTGGTTAAAAGACGAAGCTCAGCACTGCGGATTCTCGCGACCGCATAAACATATTCTTCTGACATATTACCTCCAGGTTTTTCATGGTTTAAAACAAGAGTTTCTGAATTTTTATCCTGTACTGACTCTATATGTGTCTCAAAAAGTGAGGTTATAGAGCAGTTCTGGTCTATACCTTCATAAAGAAGTACAAAACCGCCGTCTATAGGACGGGTTTCTTTAGATACAGTGAGCTTTCCGCCCTTTGCTACTGCGACCACGTTAAGCTTTGTCTCAAAGTCAGCAGGGAAGTCTTGAAAGATCCTTTGCATTGAAGATGATTGTACCTTCAGCAGGGCTTACATTCTTTTCTGCTAATTTTAATATCTTTTCAAAATATACGCTATCAGGAAGAGCATAGATTAAATTCTTAGCTTCTTCTATTACTTCACCTATCAGTTTTTTGCTTTTTCCTCAAGAATCAGACGGCGCTTTCTAAGTGCAGCAGCTGATTCAGCAGTGGATTTGCTGGCAGACAGGCGAACAGAAACATCGTGATTTATTTTTCGCGACAGCTTCTGCGGCTTTCTTTTTCAGCACCGGCGAGTATATCTGAAGCCTCAGCGTTTGCCTTATCAATGATGGCAGCTACGCTTTTATCAGCATCAGCTTTGATTTCGCTGGTGATTTTTCTAATCCTGTCATAGTTTGCCTCCTTGTTATTATTTTTTTACGAAATGATGACATTACAAGCTGTATGTCATAGGATGTTCTTTCTAGTTTTACTTTTGGAAAGAACGGCTAAAATTCTAAATTCGTACTTCGAACGGTATTTGAAGAAGTTCTTCCTCACTTCGTTCGAAAGAACGACTACTTTTTCAAACTCATACTTCGTATTCGTTAAGAAAAGTATGTCTAGAAATTCATTCCGTTAACACCGATGAGTGCAAGGAAGGAAACAAGAAGTGCTAAGATCGCATAAGTCTCAACCATTGAAGGAAGATCATTGACTTACCGAACTGGTCAGGGCGCTTTGCTGCAAGTGCGATAGAAGCAACAGCAGCCTTTAGCCTGGAATACAGCTGATACATAGCCTGCAATAGCTATAGGCATACAAGCTGCAAAATAAGCAAGACCCTTAACAAGTGAAATCTCCTGAACATTACCACCGATTACTCCAAGGTTAAGGAGTGCGATGAAGGCAATGAGAAGACCGTAAAATACCCTGTGTACCAGGAAGAAGCTGTAATACAAGAACACGACCGAACTGGCTGGGATCATCAGTAACAACACCTGCTGCAGCCTGACCTGCAATACCAACACCCTTAGCTGAACCGGCACCTGCAACACCTGCTGCTAGTGCAGCACCAAGAACTGCAAAGAAAAAGACCTAAACCTGACATAAAAATTACCTCCAAATTTTTAATTAGTTTGTTTTTATTTTTCTTTAACTACAAAATATTTTTGTGTTTTTCGGTGAAAAGGGACAAATTCCTTTTCCGCCACCGTTATAGAACTTACCAAAGAACTCAACATACTCAAGACGGTTGGTATGCACGTAAGCACCAAGCGCATTGATGAGAATGTTAATGGTATGTCCTACGACAAATATTACTATGAAGAATATAAGTCCAAATAAGCTTCCGCCCGGCATAACTGCGATTGTGTTAAATACCTGAGAAATAACACCTGTAGCAAGACCGAGAGCAAGAAGTCTTGAGTAGGAGAGTACGTCACTTAAATATCCGCTTATGCCGTAAAGTGCATAAAGACCTTTAAGAAGCCTCTTAAGAGGATTGGTCGACTCTCTGCCTCCCATTACGAGTATTCCCAACGCTCCGACAATGGCACATACCGTGAAGAGTGTGACAACTGCCTGTGGGAAGTTAATGCTGAACTTGAACATATTTTGAATCATTTCTGTAGTAAGTAACAGTCCCAAAAGACCGCCAAAGAAAAAGATACCAGCATATTACGTCAAATACAGCTTCAATTATCTTACCCTGTTTCAAGTAGGTATAAAGTGCAATTCCGAGTCCAAAGAGAAGATGGACTATACCGATAATGAATGCTATACCAAGTAAGGTTACCGGATCCTTAATAGGATCAAGTAAATAAGGTAACTTAACTTCTTTTCCTAAGAAAGTTCCTGTAAATTTAGGTATTGCATCTCCGAAGAAACTTCCGAAGATAAAGCCCCCAAATCGTCGTACCTATACCACAACCTAAGAACATCTGCATCATTCTCTTTGTACCTTCTTCAAGTCTGCCCTTGAATTTAGTCAGTACAAACAGAGTAGCAAATACCATTATCAGACCATAAGCGGCATCTGAAAGCATAAGGCCGTAAAGTCCATAATAGAATAAAGAAGCAATGAAGGTTGGATCAACCTCACCCTTTCCGGGAAGTGCATAACCAGCAACAACTCCCTCAATAGGGGAAGCATAAGCGTTGTTTGATAATTTAACAGGTACATCCTCATCGTCAGAAGGATTGCTGTATTCAACAACACAGTCAAACTTAGAAGTGATGGCACTATCAAGAGTTTTGACCTCTCTTTCCGGTATATAACCGGTGATACAAAAATACTCTCTTAGACTGGAAAAGTCCACCGATAACGCCGTATTTGTCGGCTCTCATTGTGAAGTAGTCGACCATGAAAGTAATTTCACTTCTTCTTGATGCAAGCTCTACAATCTTATTTGTAGAAGTCTTAATGATTTCTTCCTGTTTTGCCAGATCCTTGGCAATACTCTTTTCCTGCTCCGCAGGAACCACACCGGGAAGAGCGGGTCTTGCAAAGCTTAAGGAGCGCAGGGCATCCTCTGTTTCCTTTGCATCGGTGTTGTGACAGATAATGAGGACACAGGTTTGTTCCTCGTTACTGCTAATGATGGAGATATCTACTTTCTGTACATTTGGCGCCTTTTCGGCAAACGCAAGCTGCAAAAGAGCTCTGGTCATAAGCAGCAGGAAATGTTCCGATGAATGCTCTGGTATGCTTTAGTACCTTTGTAATCAAGCGGAAGTTCAAATCCAAGCCACGGAGCAAGAGTTTCTCTTTGATTTAGAAGCTTCGGTATCTCGGCTTCGGCTTCGGCCTTGCTCTTGTTAAGGCTGTTCAGCTCGTAGACCACATCCATAATCTCGTCACGCTTAGTTACAAGTGCCTCATAGTCAGAACAGCTCATCTTGTCTCTGCCTGCAAATGAATCCATCATTCCGGATTTTACAGGTGCTTCTCTGTCAAGGACCGATAATGCCTGAGTAGCAAGAATTGCATTTTTCTCAAATGTAGTCTTGGCAGAGGATGTATCAGTTTGCTTAAAGAAGGTGTCTGCTTCGCCGTCTTTGCCGGTAAAGATTTCTTTGCCTGCATCTGTATTTATCTGAATTACGCCAAGTCTTTGAAGGCTCTCGAGAATTCTCTTTCTATCCTTTTTTAGGGCAGCTATGAACACGCGTTTCATAGGTAGTACGGACATGTTTTAACTCCTCCTTTCTTGTTATTTTTTAATGCCTTTAGCAGATGTATACCGGAGAAATTAGAATAACATCTCAGTAACATTCTCTGCCACTTCCCGTTTCTTGCTTTCTGCCTTGGCACGAAGTGCCTTAACTCTTCAGAGCTTTGCCCTCTGCCTTTTGCAGGTAGCTTTCATTTAGCTTTGCTTAGCTCAGCAAGCTTAGCTTCTGCGTCAGCCTTAGCAGCAGAAATCTTTGCGGAAACAACTTCTTTTGCTTCGGAGTGGGCCTTTGAAATAATTTCAGCAGCCTTTTCCTTTGCCTCACGTTCGCTGGATTCGGCCTGTTTTTCGGCCTCGCGAATAACGCTGATTGAATCAGTTGACAATAATCATCACCGCCTCTCGGGTATTATAGTATAGGATTTTTCTATCAAAAACCTATCTTATATTTTATCGCAATACTTAGGTATAGTCAATCGAGATTAGTGATTTTTGTTCAAATTTTTCGCGAGAAAATATAAAAAAATATCTAAATCATTCTCGAATTTAATTTTTACAATAACTATCCAAAAAAATATTGTGAAAAAAATATCAACACATTATATTATTTTTTTGTGACGGAGGAGGGCTTAAAAGTTAATTTAAGCTAACCGCAGGCACGTATATTATATCGGCATGAATCATAAAAAAATAATAATATTGTCAGAATAAATTCTTTTTAAATCTGCTTGTATATATTTTTAAAACTTAGGGTTATCATTCCTAAGTGCCATAGCTAATATGACAGATAAGAAAAGTATATGAAAGAAAATCCATGTTAAAATGAAAACAAATCACTTGAGGAGGAAAATATGGTAAAAGCACATAGTATTATGGAAACTAAAGGAAGAACTTAGCACAGAAGAGAAGGCTAAGGTAAAAAGAGAAATTAAAGAAGGTCTTGAGGGAGCTTAAAGAGAAAATAAAAGAGTTAGTTGAAATTAAAGTAAATATAGATGGTTTGGAAGGCTCTACAGTTGATGTAATGCTTGATACGGTATTTGAAAATGAAGATGCACTTAAAACCTATGCCTCTCATCCTGATCACGTAGCCGTAGGTATGGCGAAAATCAAGCCATTTATGGCTGAGCGAATCTGCTATGATTATGAATTCTAAATGCCAAATATAAAGGGTTTAGTTAGTGTGTGCATTTGAAGTCCTTTAGTGACAGGGACTAAGATAATGCTAATAAAATGAGAGAGAGAAATTTGCAAAATGCCGGAAAAAAAGGTTCAAGAGAAAGGCTTGAGAGCAGGCTTGGCTTCATACTTATAAGTGCAGGGCTGTGCAATCGGTATCGGAATGTGTGGAAGTTCCCGTATCTTGCAGGGCAAAATGGTGGAGGAATATTTGTGTTGATTTACTTATTCTTCCTTGCCATTTTAGGAATACCTGTTATGACAATGGAATTCTCTATGGGAAGGGCAAGTAGGAAGAGCCCTATTCATCTGTATCAGAGAATAGCGCCAGAGGGCAGCAAATGGAATCTGCACGGCATTGTATGTATGGCAGGTAATTACATACTTATGATGTTCTATACCACAGTTGCGGGTTGGATGATTAAGTATTTTTGTGTCAATGGCAAGAGGCGATTTTGAAGGACTTGATAAAGACGGAGTAGCAGGACTCTTTGGAGGCATGCTTAGCTCTCCTTCCATACAGGTAGGCTATATGGCTGTTGTAGTAATAGTCGGCTTCTTCATCAACTCATTGGGGACTTCAAAAGGGACTTGAGAAGGTAAGTAAATGGATGATGTCTAGTCTCCTTATTATAATGGTAATCCTAGCTCTAAACAGCATCCTTATGAAGGGAAGCGCAGAAGGGACTTAGCTTTTACCTATTACCCAATGTGGCTAAGGTAAGTGAAATAGGCTGGTCAAAGGTTATAGTATCAGCTATGAATCAGGCATTTTTCACCCTCAGCATAGGGAATAGGCTCGATGGCTATATTTGGCAGCTACATAGGCAATGAGAGAAGCCTTATGGGAGAATCTGTTCACATTGCGGTACTGGATACCTTTGTGGCAATTGTGTCAGGACTTATTATCTTCCCTGCCTGCTTCACCTATGGGGTACAGCCTGACAGCGGTCCAAGCCTCATCTTCATAACTCTTCCAAATATATTTAACAATATGCCTCTTGGCAGGGTTTGGGGCAGTCTTTTCTTTGTATTTATGAGCTTTTGCAGCATTTTCTACAGTGCTTGCGGTATTTGAAACCATTCTTGCCTGCACTATGGACATTACAGGGCTGGAGTAGAAAGAAGTCCAGTATAGTAAACTGTATTGTGGTTCTTATACTTTCGCTTCCTTGTGCACTGGGCTTTAATGTACTTAGCTTTATAGAGCCTTTAGGTAAGGGGACAGGCTTCTTAGATCTTGAAGACTTCCTTGTAAGTAACCTTATCCTTCCTATTGGTTCATTTATATTTGTTATCTTTTTGCATCAGTAAGAGAGGCTGGGGATGGGACAACTTCGTTAAAGAAGCCAACAAAGGAAAGGGGCTTAAGGTTCAGTCCTGGATGAGAGGCTATATGACCTATGTCCTTCCTGTAATAGTTATGGCATCTTATTTTACTTGGATTATTTTTATAAGGGATAAAAGAGAGCAGGCACCAAGTTCAAGGTGCCTGCTTTTATTGGTGGCTCTAGCGGCGCACGTTTCTAAAAAAATGCAAAAATATAATGTTCACAAAATTTCAAACAATCAATGACAAAAATAATAGAATCTGATACAATGCTTAGTGATGACTAACTCATATCAAAACAGTAGGTTAAGGAGATGAAAATATGAATAACGAAAAGATGAAAAAAATCATTTTAAAAATGCAGATATGGATAAATTAGCGGCAGTACTTGAAATTAAAAAGCCTATAATGACGGAAAGTACAACCTTGAAGAAGCGAGGAAATTGCTTAAAGAGAAGGTGACAACTCTTACCCTGAAGAGATTGCGCTATTGAACAGGAGCTTACAGAGGAGGAAGATGATGAATGCCGTAAAGAAGACATACAAAAATGATGGAGCTTTTTGATGGCATACTTGTTACAGGGCGTCCTAAATTAGATGAATCTCATCCTATTCTCAGGTATTTTTGAGGAAAATGATGAAATGAGAAAGCTTCTTAGGTCAGTTGAAGATTTAGTTCAGTACCCTGTTATTAAGAACCAGTGGTTTTGAACTTTATGATAAACTCAAAGAATTCCGTATTCATCTGTCAAGAAAACAGAATCAGCTATATCCGGTGCTTGAGAAAAAGGGTTTTTACCAGGCCTACAACAACAATGTGGACTCTGATGATTTTTATAAGAGATGAAATATCGGAGTTCAGGGCCTTGCTTGAGGAGGGAAAAGAAGACGAATTTATAGATAAACAGACCACCTTAGTATATGACGTGGAAGACCTTATGAGCAAGGAAGAGACCATTCTTTATCCAACCTCTCTTAAGCTTATCAATCAGGAAGAGTTTGAGGATATGAAATCCGGAGATCTTGAAATAGGCTTTGCCTTTTGGAGTGGGCGCAAACAAAGAGGAAGTAAAAAGAAGCCGGCAGTAAAGATGTTTCAGGCAAAGCAGTAAATGAGGGATTTATCAGTGAACTTGCAGGCCTTCTTGGGAAATATGGCTTTGCTTCGGGAAATGATGAGGAACTTGATGTAACTACCGGTAAATTAACGCTTAATCAGATAAAACATGATATTCCAAAAATCTTCCTCTTGATATATCTTTTGTGGATGAGAATGAAATAGTGAAGTTTTTATTCGGATACAGACCATAGGATTTTTCCCAAGAAGTAAGAACGTGATAGGCAGAGATGTGAAGAACTGTCATCCAAGAAAAAGTGTGCATATAGTAGAAGAGATTGTTGAGAAGTTCAGAAACGAGAGCAGGACTCATGCTGATTTCTGGACAAATAAGCCCGGAGTGTTTATCTACATATATTATGCTGCAGTCAGAGATGAAGAGGGCAACTCAAGGGAGTGCTCGAGGTTATGCAGGATTGTACAAGAATCAGAAATCTTCAGGGTCAAGAACTTTACTTACCTGGGATAGCGGACTTAAGGGAGAGTTATGATACCGAAAGCCACAGTGAGGATAATGAGCGAGCGTTCGGAGATGGATTTGGATGAGCTTATTAAAGCTATAAATGAAGTACTTGAAAAATAAAAACAATAGAAACTCCCCAACTTATCAAATATAAGAACGGATAAGGCTGGGATTTGAGAACTTCGTTAAAGAAGCGGGCAAAAGGAAAGGGTCTTAAGGTTCAGTCCTGGATGAGAGGCTATATGACCTATGTCCTACCTATAATAGTTATGGCACTTATTTTACTTGGCTTATTTTATAAGGGATAAAAACAAAGCAGGCACCGAATAATAGGCGCCTGCTTTATTTGAAAAGATGAAGCATTTCTGCTCCTTTTGGTACAGGGGATGAGGGAATCGAACCCCGCTAAAGGTTTTGGAGACCCTTGTCATACCATTTGACCAATCCCCAAGTCAACGTATCAATTATAAACACATATATAAGAAATGTCAAGAGGGAAAAATTTTTCCAGATGGGCTAAGCCTGTGAGGGGATTAGGTCTGCTATCTGCTCATTTTCTATAGATTTATCGGATAACTATCTTTTGTTCTTAGGCTACACCGATATTATACGATATACAGGAAATATCACAATGTCTCCTGTAGTCTTATTACTATAGTCTAAGGATATTTCTTGAGTAATTGAGGATAACTTTGTTGACAACCCTGATGTTTTACAATACTATTGAAATGAACTTTATTCGGAGGTGATAATTCATGATTTTAGATAAGATAAGAATAACTGCCCTGCTTAGCCTGGACCTTATTTTTGACATCCTGTGGAGGAAGCTCAGCAAATTCATATTATAAAACAGGCAATAAATTTATGGAGAAGCAGCAGTATGAAGATGCTTTAGAAGCATACGAGGAGGCTGTTAAGAAAGAGTTCTGATAGGGCTGAATTCTACATAGCGGCAGGCTTTTTGCCGACATAGGTCTTGAGGAGTACGAGGCTGCCATCAATTATTTTGACAAGGGTATTCACCAAAAAGACAACCAAATAGTAAGAGAGAATAACAAATCTCTGCACAGAGGCAAGGGAATAGCCTATCTAAAGTTAGAAAATATAATGAAGCCCTTGCACAGTTTGCCAGTGCGGCAGCAATCAAAGAAGCTCCTTCACTTGATAATGACATCAAAAAATACATTGCACTTACAGATATAAAGCTTGGTGAATATCAGGCTGCTGCGGATATATACGAAGAGATGTTAAATGTGAAAAAGCCTGACGTGAGCTTGTATTGCCAGCTTGCGGAGGTCTATGCCACAATGGGAGATGCTGTCAAGGCAGTGACAAACTATGATTATGCGATTGAGAGAGATGCATCTAACTTCAGTGCTTATTTTGGGAAATATGAAGTATTGGTTGCAAAGGGAGAAAATGAAAAGGCTGCGGAAGTGCTTAACAAGGCAGCAGGTATCAAGATAACTGATGCCCAAAGTGGCTACAATGCGGGCATTTTTAGAATATTTGAGGGGCAATAATGACAAAGCAAAAGAGTATCTAAATACAGCCTATACAAAGGGAATCCTTTGAAAGCTCTTATTATCTGGCAAAAATTGCTGATGGATGAGGAGACTACCAAAGGAGCAAGGAATTATTTGAAAAATATGCTGAAGATAAGGGCAGGGTGACTCTTTCGGGCTGGTATGACGGATATGGCTGACTGTCTTATGAAAGAAGAGAAATATCAGGGAAGCCTTAGCCTGTGTAGCAAAAGGCTTGGCTCTAGAGGATATATCAGCGATGAAGCAGCTTATGCAAAAAGAAGGTAGTAGCTTAATGAAAAACTGACTGATTATAACAAGGCTTATGAAGCAGCTCTTTAGAGTATGGCAAGCTATATCCTGAAGACAAGGAAATGGCATCGTGAAATCACCTTCCTTTCAACAAGGAAGTCAAAGTAGGAGAATATATGATAGATGAGATTATTGAAAGAACTAATTTATACATAAATGGAATGCCGAAAGAAGAAAGAAAAATATGGTCAGTTTTTACCAGCAAAGAAACAGCATTGTATGATGCTGAGCTATTGTCAGAATCTGTAGATAAAGACAGCAAATGAGGGTTCTTGATGCTGAGCAGGTCTCAGGAATTCTCATATGCATTTGTAGAAGTAATGCAGAAAAGAAAATAGTTAAGAAAAATAAATCTTGTTTGCTATGAAACTGACAATAAGATTATGAGTTATTAGAAGGAAATCTTGACTATATATAAAAGAATCTGAAATTGATTTTAATATGAAATTATTACAGAGAACTATATTACAAGCCAATATCTTGATTTCAATCATTTGATAGGTGAAAAATATAAAGGCAAAAAGTATGATTTTGTAATTGGTAATCCTCCTTACATTAAGATTTCAAAGATGCACCTGAGGCAACGGTAATGCCTAATGTGTGCTATGGGGCACCTAATTTGTATTTTCTTTTTGCGGCAATGGGATTATTTAATTTGAAAAATAATGGGGAGATGGTGTATATTATCCCAAGATCTTGGACATCGGGTGCGTATTTTAAGAAGTTTAGAGAGTTTTTAACAAAAGGAAAGCTAGAGCATATCCATCTTTTTTGTTAGTAGAGATAAGGTGTTTGATAAGGAGAATGTATTGCAGGAAACTATCATTATTAAAATTAAGAAAACAGAATATGAACCGGATAAGGTATTAATTACATCTTCAAATACAAACAAAAGATTTTGATAATATAACAAAATTTACAGCGCTGCACGATGTGGTTGTATCGGGAGAAGATAAGTATGTTTATCTCGTTACTAATAATAGTGAAATTGATGTATTACGGACCTTTAAATATACATTGCCTCAAATTGGTCTTAAAATGAAAAACAGGGCTGACAGTCGATTTTAGGAATAGAGATATTTTTACGGAAAGAAAAGGAAGAAGGTGTTATTCTATTTTCTATTCACAACATATTAAAATGGAATTGTGAAATTTCTGTCAGTAGAGAGTATGAGTATGTTGTTACGGACAAAGAAGCGTTAAAACAGGAAAATAAGAACTATTTATTTGTAAAAAGATTTACAGCGAAGGAAGAAAAACGCAGACTACAATGTGGGGTGTATTTAGCAAAGAAAAATATCCAAGCTTTAAGCAAATAAGCACTCAGAATAAAAATCAACTTTATTGATGGAGTTAGTGTTGAATTGTCTCGAATGTGTACAGTACGGATTATATGCAATTTTAATTCGACACTTCTATGATTTATATTACAGAATTTTAAAATGGATCTACACAGGTAAATCTCAACTGAAATAAATGCAATGCCGGTACCCGAACTGAATATAATTCAAGAAATGAGCAAAGAAATAATAAAAACGAAAGAGACTTTTCTGAGGAAAGCTGCAACAGAATATTGGAGGAATATTGTGGGTAAATTAGAGGAAGCCAAGTGGTTATTATTAAAAATAGGGATGCTGAAGGGTCAACAGACGGATTTGTGCTGTTACACCCTTCTTGCAATGGCAGATATAAAAAGAAAATGATGAATGGAAATCTGCAAAAAGAATGGCTGGGTTCGAATACATGATATTATAATGTTTATAGGCAATAGTTATTCTGTACATTATGTAGAAAATAGCAGAGAAACAGTTCGAAAATCAGCACTCATCATTTTAGAAATGCAGCGTTGATTGAAGACAATGGAATGGCAACAAATAGTCCTAATTATAAATATAGACTTACTCGAAGAAACCTTGAATTAATTCGCAATATAGGCACAGCCGATATTAGTGTAGCTGTTGAAAGATTTAAGCAGTAATCATGAAAAGCCTAATTTCGATTTATGCATCTAAAAAGAAAATGACTAAAATGCCTGTAAGAATAAAACAATGAACAATTTGTGTTTTCTAGTGGTGATCATAATAAATTACAAAAGAAATTATTGAAGAATTTGTACCGAGATTTGCACCAAATTCTGAATGCCTCTACGTAGGAGATACTATAAAAAGGATTTAGTTAAGAACGTTAGTAAATTACAGAGATTAGGGTTTGAAATTACATTACACGATAAAATGCCTGATGTTGTCTTGTATAGAGAAGATAAAAACTGGCTGTATTTTTATTGAATCAGTCACTCTGTAGGACCCTATGGACTCAAAGTACTATCGAAATATCTGAAATGACAAAAATGTAAATGCAGGTAAAATATTTGTAACGGCATTTCCTAATTTTTCAACATATAAAAATTTGCAGATAGTTTGGCTTAGGGACTACGAAGTTTGATTTCAGAAATGCCAGAGTATATGATACATTTAAATGGTGACCGATTTATGGGGACCAAGGGAGAAAATATGATACAAACCTCAGAAAGAAAAGAAAATTCATCCTTGTAGGTGTAGAAACCGGTAAGGACAGAATGGAAGAAAGCCTTACAGAGCTTGAAGAACTGCTTGAAACAGCAGGTGGAGAGACAGTCGGCAGGGTGATACAGAATCTTGAGTCCATCAACAAGGCTACTTATGTAGGAAAGGGAAAGGTGGGATGAGATCAGGGAGCTTGCAGAGGAGCTTGAGGCAGACGGGATAGTTCGCGATGATGAGCTATCGCCTGCGCAGCTATCCAACCTAAAAGATGAACTGGACATAAAGGTGCTAGACAGAACTCTGGTCATCCTTGATATATTTGCTGCTCACGCTCAGACCAGTGAGGGTAAGCTTCAGGTAGAGCTTGCTCAGTTAAAGTACCGCTCCTCAAGGCTTACAGGACTAGGGAAGAACCTTTCAAGACTTGGAGGAGGTATAGGTACCAGAGGTCCCGGTGAATCAAAGCTTGAGTCTGACAGGAGAGCGATAAGAGAGAGGGTAAGCTAGCTAAGAAGTGAGATAGAAAAGGTTGAAAGCTCAAGAGAAACACTTAGAAACACAGGATGTCGGACGGAATACCTGTGATAGCCATTGTAGGCTATACCAATGCAGGAAAAATCAACCTTTCTAACAAGATTACAGATGCAGGCATACTTAGCGGAAGACAAGCTGTTTGCAACCCTTGACCCTACCACCAGAAGCCTCAAAATCCCTGATGGAGAGGAGGTATTATTTACCGATACTGTAGGATTTATCAGTAAGCTTCTCACAATCTGGTGGATGCCTTTGAGAGTACACTTGAAGAGCGAAATGATGCAGACCTGATTTCCTAAGATGTGGCTGATGCTTCTAACCCCTGAGGTGGACGAGCAGATGAAGGTGGTATACAGGACTCTTGAAGAACTAAAGGTGACAGGAAAGCCTGTTGTTACATTCTTAAACAAGCAGGATAAGCTTGAAGAGGAAAGGATAATAAAGGATATGGATGCAGTGGAAAAGGGCCTCAGCTAAGATAGCGAGAAGGATAGATGAGCTTTTTAAGTAAGATTACGGAGATTCTAAGGGAAGGCAAGGTGCTTATTGATACAGTTCTTTCCCATGCAGATACCTCCAACATCTGTAATCAGAAAGAGGCCAGCTCTTATCAGAGGAGTATGAGGGGAGGGCATAAAAGTCAAGGCCTAGTACCTAAGGCTGTGGCTGGTCAGCTGGGACTCATTATAGGAAACTCAGATAGTGGTTTAGCTGCTATTTAACCACTACAGAACTTAGAAAAAGCAAGGTTATTTTTCCAGGTTATATTAACTACAACAAATCATAAGTTTTGTTGACAGTGGTGATGCGGTGCTAGACTGTGAAACAGATAAAAATTCTATCCACAGCTATATCATTTTGCAAAAAGACTATGCAGGGCTTACAGGCAAGTGAACTGCATAAGTAGGTAAACTGCAAAAACAGGACGGTTTCGTGTAAAATCACATAATATTCGGAGGAAATATGGAAAAGGCAAATTTGAGACTGGGCCAATAATATCGGCTTTGGCTATAGAAACAGATCATAGATATGATCAAACTATAAAAAACGGATTTTTGGGACGAAGGAGAGCTTACCTGATGACCAGATAGTGATGAGTGAATGCAGGAGTGTTTCAGCATGTGCAGACCTGCTTTGAGGCTGAAAGCTTTATACCACAGAGGATGCAGACAGTTACCTTTAGGCCTGACTTAAATGGTGAAAGATTTGAGGCATCCTGAAGAGAATGGAAATCCTGTATTTACTCAAGGATAGATTTGTAGATGCTGTATTAAAAACAGTTAAGGCAAAACGAAGCATACGTCCTCCTATGCTATGGCGCTATAGCTTTATGAGGCCTCTATGCCTTTTGGAATCAGCCCCTAGTCATCGGGAGTAAAGCTTGATGGATGAATATCAGTTCAGAGTATTTACTACACCCGTAGCCCTTATTTGAGGGTGGTACAAAGGAATATCTACTAAGGTGAGTGATTTTGACAGAGCCGCTCTAGAGGAACAGGTGACATAAAAGCAGGACTTAATGGCGCAATGAGCCTTCATCCCTATTGTAGTAGCACACAATGAAGGTTATGCAGCAAAATATGTACCTGGATGCAGCAACAAGGACAAAAAGGTGGAGGAGACCGGAGGTAGCTAACTTCTTGTAACAAAGGATGGAACTGTGGTTACACACGAAGGTCAGGCACAATTCTTCCCTATTACAAGGGCGTTCCTTATTTTACGTGCAGAGCATATGCTTGGTATAAAGGTGAGGGAAAGAGAAGTGCACTTCAGCGAGGTTAGTGACTTTGTAGAATGCAGGTCTTTGTGAACAGCTGCGGTTATCAGCCCTCTGCAAGAGTTGTGATCGCGGCAGGGGAGATAGCTTTTAGTACGTGCAGAAGAGATGAGGCCTGTTATTAGGAAGCTTTTATGGAGTACTCATAGGCATCCAGCTTGAAGAATACCGGCTCCTGAGGATGGATATATATGAGATAAAATGATATACTGTTGAGAGCCAGATAGTATAGTGAAGGCAATCTAAGACCTTGCGAGGTTTATTAGCTAAGGTTAAAATGTTACAAGTCTCAATGCCACTTGGATCTGTGTAATAATACCATAAAGGGCAAATGAAAGAGTTGATGAAATGTTAACGAAAAGATACCATGTCAAGGATGTGGTATCTTTTATTATAGAGGCGTACTATAAGTTTCAACCTGGATTTTGCCACTATACTACATGCTCTGTTACTACATAGTGATAGTTATATCGAAAAAGATCCTGATCTATTCTTTTGATAATATTTTGACAATTATATAATTATTACAACAAAATATGAAAAAGATTAATAAAATATACCTGACAGGTCAAAATACTAAGATATTATTACCATAGCATAGCTTGAATTTGTGAAGGATTAACAAAACGTAAGGAGGATGACATGAGTATTAAAAAATGTAAGTAAGTTGCAGGTGGCGGAGTACTTGGAAGCCAGATTGCTTTTCAGACGGCATACAGAGTGCTCAACGTAACCCTTATGGCTTAGAAGTGCAGAGTCAATTGAAAAGAACCAAGCCAAAGATTGAGCGTTTGCGCAGTATCTATCTTGCAGAGCTTGAAGCCGCAAAGGCTAGCAGGGCGTAAAAGGAGCGATGGTTTCAAGAGGACTGATTCCTGATATTGAAAATGCTACCGCAGAGGTATGAAGAGTTAAAGAATAAGGTGGAAGAGGCTTATAAGAACCTGAAGTATGAAACTGACTTTGGCAAAAGCAGTGAAGGATTGCGACTTGGTTATTGAATCGATGGCTGAAAATCCTGGAGGCTAGGTGGATTTCATACCAAGTTAAATGCAGTGCTTGAGGATAAAACGATTGTTGCTACCAACTACATCAATGATTCCAAGCCAGTTTAGGCACCTGTTTACAAGCCTGAAAAAGTATCTTGCCATTCATTTTGGCAAACAATATATGGAAGACAATACAGCGGAGATTATGGGAGATGATCGGAACGGATAAGGCAGCTTTACGATGCGGTAGCTAAATTTGCAGAGGACATAGCAATGGTTCCACTTAAGCTCCGAAAGAGCAGCCAGGTATACTTAACTCGATGCTGGTTCCTTTCAAAGTCAAGGAGATGCTTTTAGCCAAGGAAGTAGCTGATCCTGCTACCATAGACCTTACTTTGGAGACCTCGAACAGGCTCTCCTCTAGACCTTTCCAGATATTAGACATAGTAGGACTTACCAGCCTACAATATAAACATGATGGATCCGCTTGCTGCTTCAGACCCTGATCTCTATTCCTGCCAAGATAGGAGTTATCCTTAAGAAATACATAGGATGAGGGTGGGACCGGTATAAATGCGGGAGAGGAAGCTTCTACAAGCATAAGTAGTGTGTCAAGTAATTCGATACCATGTGTCATTAAATGATTTTGACACCACATGATTTATCAATAACCAGACAAATTATAGTCACTGATGATGTGGCATCTTTTTGTTGAACTGCACAAATTTTGGTCCACTAAAGTCACATCTTCGGCACATATAATTCAAATACAAATACAATTTAATTCTCAAAAACTAAAAACCTGAACGTTCTCTGATGATTCGGAAGAATTCTAATTTGTTTTATAAACTAAAACATGTTATAAGATTGCACAAACTATTCAAAAACTGAATAATGTTGTATAATTCCATCTCAGACTATGATGATGTGGAAACACAGGAAGGCAAAGGTAAGAACAGCTGCATTAGAGATGTGGCTGCTGAGCCGGGTAGGCCACTGTGTTCAGGACATTGAATAACAGCGGATATGTATCCGAGCAAGCAAGGCTTTAGGATAATGAAAGCTGTTGAAGTAAAATAGGGTCTAAACCTAGTGCGATAGCAACTCAATACGAAAGAAGGCACCAGGCTTTTCATTGGAGCTCATGGTTCCTAACCGGTGAACATCCATGCAAAATACTGAAGCACTATGGAAATTGAGCTATAAACAAGGCTATAAATGCCTTATATGCAATACACTGATCTAGTAAACAGGCAGTAGAAGTCATTCATTGGATATGCTTTGACAGCAGAGCAGCAGACGGCATTATTTCCTGTGTAAGACGATTTGCCGGATTTTAGCAATCATTCAAGAGGCGCCATAGTTAGCTTTGCAGGAAACTCAGAGGCCGGAGTTCTCATAGTTGTGGGTCAGAGCACGAAATGGAGGAAGACTTAGTGGCTGAGCTTTTCTACAAAGAAAGGTTGCAAGAGAGTGTGCCAGTTCGCTGCCGGTCTAGATAAAGAACAGCCAATGATAAGGTGATGAAGTAATGAAAGAGGTCTGGAGGAAGGGGTGGAGAGGTTATCTCCATTATAACAGCTCGGGATGCACTTAGCTATAGCTATAACAAAGATATGGTGCACCAATACTGGGATATTATCGTGAATGTTGACGGATAATGACAAACAGATATAGGAGCGCGATTAGCCTTTCTGTTGCGCAGCAAAAGGACTTAGTATTCTGATGACGGCGTATTGCATCAGGCCTATGCACGGGACCGTGAAATCACCGAACTGTCAGTATCCTGAGCGTACGGTTATACAGCAGGATTGTGCAGAGATAGCTAGGAAATGTGTAGAGAACGTGGCTAAAGATGGTTGATGGGGAGAAAAGTCTGGAGCTGAATCTTATACCTGTCACTAATAGAACGCGATCAACATAATCCGTTCCACGTATTTCCACATAAAGACAAGAGTCAACTTCTTGTCTTTTTATGTCACAAATAAATTGTATATAAAATGGCATAAAAATTAAAAACAATGCAACAATTAATAGATGCACACAAATATAATTAATGGATTAATGATATTAAAAACATATTGACATTTTGGGTATTTTGACCATGATAAAATTATGAAAAGGTTTCCACAACAAAAGAAAAGGAGAGAGGGAATGGAAAAGTCCAAAAGAAGAAGCTTCAATTCTGCCAGATTGCAAGATCTCAAAAGAGAGAGCAGCTGACTTTCATGTACTAAAAAGAGGTGGCAATTGGTACATATTGCTGCTTCCTGCTCTAATATGGGCGGTAGTATTTGCCTATTATCTCATAAGGTATGGACTTATTACGTGCCTTAAGGAAATATAAGGGAAAGACTGAATTGCTGGTATGGCCCTCTTTGGCCAATCCGATTTCAAGTATTTACCAGTTTTCAGTACGTCTATAGCTGTAAATGCTATAAAGAACACAGTATTTCTATGAGGTTTGGAAAGTCTTATTATTAAGCCTTTCCTATACCTATTATATTGCACTTTTACAAACCAGATTCAGAGAGGCTGGGGTTAAAAAGACCATACAGGCAATCAGCTACGCACCTTACTTTATGTCAAACGTAGTTATTGTAAGTATTATAACCGTATTCTTTTCTGCAAATGGAGTAGTAAACTAAATCTTTATCAAGAGTGCAGGAGGTAAGGAAACTTTATTTACACTCACTCTGAATGGTTCAGGACACCTTTTTATAGGCTCACAAATATATGGCAGACTATGGGCTTTAATCGCAAAGAGTTTTATTGACAGCACTTACTGCACTAAGTCCTGATTTTTACGAGGCTGCCAAGATAGATGGGGTATCAAGATTTCAAAGAATTCTTTTCATAGATATACCCAATGATATTGCTCTTACAATTATCCTGATGTTAATACTCAGGTTGAGTCAAGATAATGAATGTAGGTTATGAAAAAGCTTTTTCTTATCAGAATGGTTCTAACACAATTGTGAGCGAACTTATTTCAAACCCTATGTATAAGGTCTGGCTTGCAGACTGCACAGTACAGTTTTGCAAACTGCGGCTGGTTTGTTTAACTCAGCTGTAAACTTTATCATTTTGGTTTTAGCTAATAAAATAGCTAAAGGTGAGCAGTATAAGCATATCTCTAAGAGAGGAGAGCTAAAAATGAGTACCGTTAAGACAAGAATGAAGAGTGTCTACAGGTGAGAGAGAGTGTCGGAATAGTGAATGCTATTATTATGATTACAATCTGCCTGGTTATTATTTATCCTATTTACTATGTTGTAATTGCATCTATGACAGACCCGGTTATGTTAATTCCGGAAAAGCTCGATTATTGTTTATAGAGAAACCTCTACCCAAAGGTTGTGAGACAACATTAAAGTATAAAACCGCTTTGGACTGCATATGGGATACAATTTCTATACTGTTGTTGGCTCGATTACTCGTTGATAACGACGATTCCTGCCTGGATATGCATTATCCAGAAAGGACTACCGGGAAGAAGAGGACTTATCTCTTTGTATTTACATTTACAATGTTTTTAGTGGTGGAATTATACCTCATATCTTACCATAAAGAACCTTTGGCATATACAACAGTATCTCGGGCAATGGTGCTGCCTGTGGCGGTATCTGCTTATAACCCTCATTGTATGCCGCTCATTCTTTTAAAAGCAGGTATACTGGAGAACTTCTTGAAGCAGCAAAAAGTAGATGGCTGCCTGACTTTAGATTCTTTTTGAAATAGCCATACCTATTTCCCACAACTATAATTGCAAGTTAGTGTGTCTCTTTTACGCTACTGCAATGTGGAATCAGTTCTTTAATGCACTGATGTACCTGCAGGATGATGACAAAATGCCACTTCAGGTCGTGCTGCAACCTCAGAGCCTATGAATCAGGCAAATCAGATGGGTTCATCAGGTGATGCGATGGTTACCAAACAAAAACTGGCGTGAACAGCTTAAATACTGTATAGTAGTGGCTTCAGCAGTTCCACTGCTTGCAGCTTATCCTTTCTACAGAAATACTTTGCAAAAGGGTGAACAATTGGTGCAGTAAAGGGTTAAGAAAAACGCTGTATATTTAGCCCATATCGGGTTCAAGTATAAAACTATACTTTAGTAGAAGTGAAAAAGGAGAGAAGAATGAAAGGAAAGAAATTATTATCAATGTTAACCTGTATGACACTTGTGGTAAGCTTGTTATCAGGTTGTGGCGGCAGCGTTGATGAGCAAAGGACTCAGGAAGTGCCGCTAAGAGTGCTGCTTCAGGAAGTACAGCATCAGGAAGCACAGCGTCAGGTGAGCTTACAGCCGAAGAAAAAGAGGCTGTAGATGCAGGTATCATCAACTTGATGGGACTCTGCCCATAATCAAGGATCCTAAGGCCTTTGAAGAAAAATATGGCAAGATATCTATGCTTCTTGTTAACTCTGCAGATAGAGTAGTTGCTCCGGGCGAGCTTGCGATGGTTAAAAAGTGGGCTGAGGATACAGGTGTAGAATTTGACTGGAAGCCTATTCCTGGTGAGGAGCACAGAGAAGATAAACCTTTGCATGTTAGCTTCCAGGTGATGACCTTCCGGATGTGTTCTCGAATTTTTGGTGATGGTAAGTCCGGCAATATTGTAGTTCAGTATGCAGACCATGATATTTTTCATTCCTACTGAGAATCTTATAAAACAACTATATGCCTAGTGTAAAGAAGATACTTGACGCTCATCCTACTTACTGGACAGAGATTAAGGCTCCTGATGGGCATACTTACGGGTTCCCTTATATAGAGGAAATGTATGGACTTGTACTTACAGGTGGACCTCTTCTTATCAACAAGAACTGGCTTGATAAGGTGGGTAAAAAGTGTTCCTACTACCGTTGATGAGTGGGTAGACTGCCTCAAGGCTTTTTAGAGATGGTGGCGATCTTAATGGCAACGGTAAAGCTGATGAGATTCCTATGGCTACTTGGTTTGGTGCAAATGATACCTTCGGTTCTTACAACATATGTTCTATCGTTTTACGGGTGCATTTGGTCAGGCAGACTCGGATACTGGCGGTGACGCTTTATGCGACCACTTAAGACTTATAGACGGTAAGGTTACATTTTACTGCTATGGATCCTGCATTTAAGGATACAGCAGCCTTCTTCAATATGTTAAATAAGGAGAAGCTTTATTTGGAATGGCTCTTTGAATCAGATGCAAGTGCGGCTTATCAGTCATCTCTCATCAAGGAAGATGGAAGATGGATAGGATGCTTTTGGGAAGATGGACAGATCAGGGAAATAAACCAATCTTGAATGTATAGTGATGAGTATGTGGCTGTTCCAAGACTTAAGGGAACAAAGGGCAGCACAGGCTTTGAAAAATAATTATTCAGAGCTTCAGGACTCTTCTGATACAGCATTACAACAAGTTGTAAAATTTTCACACGTGGTTGCTGAGATTTGTCTGATTATAGGGTAGGAGATCCTGCAATATCCATTCAGTCTAACTGGGGAGCAGAAGGCTACAACTATAAGAAAGATGACAAGGAGTTCGCAGGAACACCTCTTGATGATAAGGAAGGTATTTGCTCAGACAGAGTATAAAAACTTTGGTGAGGCTCGTGTAAATTCAACACCTTGCCGTGGATCTATGGATTGTTCTTAATGAGTACTATGATAAAGCAGCAGGATATGCTTATGATGCTGTTCAGCTCTTGAGAACCAAAAAGGTAAACGGTAAAGAGGAAATAATGAAGGAACACGAGACTATTCCAAGAGTACTGATGACTACCGAAGAGCTTGAGACTTGCACAGATTCAGCCTACTATCTCAGATATAGTTGACAGATATATCAACCAGTGGGTCAACTGGGTGGAGTTACTGATGATAATTGGAACTCATATCTTGAAGAACTTAAGGCTGCTGGAGTAGAAGAGCTTGTAAGCATCTACAGACAGCTGTAGACAGAACAAGCAAGTAGTGTCAGACTGATGTAAAATATCATTATTGTAATTATTAAAGGGTTGTCAGGTAAAACTTGTCTGATAGCCCTTTTTAAGAAAGGAATAGTCCATGGGAAAGGATTTTAGACCGAAAAAGATTCATTTTTACTGCAAAAACTGGATCAATGATCCGAATGGAATGGTATATCTAAATGGTGAGTATCATCTTTTACCAACATTATCCTGATGCAGCCAACTGGGGACCGTATGTAATTGTGAGATCAGTGGTGACGAGGACTTGATACACTGGGAAATATAAGCCCATAGCGCTATATCCTGATGAACTGGGCTATATTTTCTGGTTCCACAGTCTATGATAAGGGAGAATATATCCGGCTTTGGAAGAGAGAAAGCCTTGGTTGCGGTTTATACAAATCACCTCTTGAAGGAGAGGAGGTTCAGAGTATAGCATACAGACATGACTACGAGCACTTTGAAAAATACTATGGGAATCCAGTCGTGGTAAATGATGAGAAAAATGATTTCAGAGACCCTAAGGTATTTTACAATCCTATAATGAAGGGATATAGCTTTGTGGTTGCAGGCGGAGAAGAGGTTGATTTTTACTTTAGCCGCAATCTGAAAGATTGAGGAAAACAGAGCTCCTTAGGGCAGGAGTTAATGGCTTCTGGCGGTATCTGAATGCTCTGATTGTTTTTCCGATAGAGACGGAAGCAGGCACTAAGTGGGTGCTTATAGTCAGTATTATTGTTCCAAAAGATAAAAAGGGGAAACCATTGGCAGAAGGCGGGCACTTTATGAGTCATGTAACTCAGTATTATATTGGAGACTTTGATGGCTCTACATTTATAGATACTGAGAAATGTAAGGAGCCTTTTGATGCTGGATTTTGGGACGATAACTATGCTCCTGTGACCTTCCAAAACCTTGAGGAAAAGGTGATAATGGGAGTGGGCTGATAACTGGGCCTCATGCAAAGTGAAACTCCTAGCACTGAATTTAGGGGTAAGATGACATTAGCCAGAAAGGTAGAAATGGTTACAGACAACAGAAGGTTTGAGGCTTTAGATTCATTCCTCAGGGTATTGACAGGTACAAAACTTCAAGGCGTGAGATAGGAAAAGACTTTCAGACTTGGCACGGATTGCTTTGGCCTTTTGCTGAAGGTAAAGGTAAAAGCAAGGCTTTGTAATGAAAATGGAGAAGAGATAATAGTTGAGATTGCTGATAACGAGTATCCTGATAGATCAAGTGCAGGGATTGAAAGAGTTCAATAGTGTTTTTATGCTAGCGAAGAATACAGTATATTAAGGGCAAGAAGATTAGACTGTACGAATAATAAGACTGAAATAATATTTGATACAGCTTTCATTGAAGTCTTTGCTGACGGTGGTCTCATACCTATGTCAGCCTCTGTATATCCTAAGAACATTATGAAAAGATAGTGATTGAGGGTGATTTAAAGGGCAGAGTTTTGATAGAGATTAACTAAGATATAGGTATGGAGGTCAATGTTTTTGATGTCTGTATTTGAAAATAGTATGTAAATAACAGGTAAATGATAAGATACCATGTCATTGATGATGTGGTATCTTTTTGCGCTAACAACTTTAATTTGCATGTTAGAGAGAAGGTTGTAAATTATATTATATTTCTAAAATAGGCTATTGAAGGCATAAAAGCGGATGGACAGGCCTTTGTAGTGTGATGTTTATAACGAATATAAAAAATATTTTACCTCTTGACAGAAACGTATCATGTGTGATAGTGTATTAAGTACATAATACAACAAGACAAAAAAATACAGCTGTAAAAATAGAAAGGAGGTTCCGGATGGCTTGGGCATTGGATGAAGGATTGCCTATCTATCCCTCAGCTTATGGATGAGATAAGGCGAAGGATAGTCACTGAGGTGCACAAGGCAGGAGATAGAATACCCTCAGTGAGAGCTTGCTGCAGAAGCTGAGGTAAATGCAAATACGATGCAGAAGGCACTTAGTGAACTTGAAAGGAGGAACTCTTAGTTACTATGAGAAGCACAGGAAGAACAGTCACAGAAGATGTGAGAAGATAAAGAGTACCAAGAAAAGGCTATGGCTGAGAAGGAAATATCAAGATGTATGACCTACATGAAAGAACTTGGCTACAGCATGGAAGAAATACAAAGTTTAATAGCCGATTATAAGGCTTAAGAGAAAGGAAAGAAAAATGGAAATATAATAGAGTGTAAGTCACTTACAAAGAGATATGGAAGAAAGGTTGCTCTAATGAAATCAACCCTTAACGCTGGGAAGGAAGAATAGTAGGCTCTCCTAGGGCCTAACGGAAGCGTAAAACACACTTATTAAGCTCCTAAATGGACTTTTCTGACGCCAACATCGGGAGAAATCAGAATAGATGGAAATTTGCCAGAATACATACAAAAAGTCAGTGGTTTCTTACCTTCCCTGACAAGGACTATCTTGGGGATGAAATGAGCTTTTAACGAGTGTACAAAAGCTTTTTGCTGATTTCTATGCAGACTTTACAAAGAAAAAGGCATGCAATGCTTAAAAGCCTAAACATAGATCCTAATATGAAAGTTTAAGTTCCTTTCAAAGGAAATAGAGAAAAGGCTCAGCTCATCCTCAGTATGAGCAGGGGCTGCAAAGGTATAGTGTCTTGATGAGCCATAGCAGGAGTTGACCCTGCGGCAAGGGACTACATCATTAGAACAACACTTAACAACATCAATCCCGGTGCAACTGTAATTATAGCTACCCACCTTATCTCAGAGATAGAAAAATCCTAGATGATGTAGTATTTATCAAGGAAGGCAATATAGTGCTAAGTGACAGTGCAGAGAACATAAGAGAAAAGAAGGAAAGTCCATAGATGGATTATTTAGGAGGTATTCGATGACTAGGCAAATTAATTAAGAATGAATTTAGAAACATAGGAAGATTGCTTTGCTAATCAATGTTATAGTACTTGGTATGCCTGCTGTCAGTAGTGAGAGTGTTTACAATTCGCGGGCTCTTAATGGTACAATATTTGTTTCAATCTTTGCAATTCTGTAAGTGCGTAGTGCTTACGATAATAGCGGTAAAACATAATATCATGCTGCTGGTTTTGCGTGAGATTCTACAGAAAAGGTGTATTCGGTAGAAGGATATCTTACACATACGCTTCCTGTAAAGAAATCAGACATCACTTTGCGATGCTGCATCCGCCGGGCTTAGCACAGCTATTACAGCGTTAGTAAGCCTGAGTATATCCTCTTGCAAGCGTTAACAAACGAGATTCTTGTTCAGGGCAGGGTTCACTCATGAGGTGTTACATTTTCGCTGCAAAGTACCATGTGACAGGGTCATACATTTTCCTTATCATATTAACAGTATTCTGTTCTATCTTTGCTATGTTTGCACTCGTATTTCTCTGTGTATCTATCGGACAGAACTGGAGAGACCCATCCTGTTAGCTTGGTCTCATACTTGCACTACTTTTGGTCTTGTAACAGCTCTGGAGGTAGCCTCGCGTAATAACTGTAACGCTTGCAGGTTCAAGGAGTTTGCACATACAATATTCAAACTGAAATTGCGCGTGAGATGTGATGAATACCAGGTCATCTTGCTATAGTATCGTGATAGCTTGATAATCGGAACAGCAATCATGTCAGTACTTAGTATATTCATAATGAAGAGAAAACTGATTTACAGTAAATGCTTTCCTCAGATAGCAGAAGCCCTCATATGCCGAGACTTGCAGTATAGGGCTTTTGAACCTAATAGACTATTTTTATTTATATCTTTTCATCTTCCTTGATATCAAGCAATTCTTCCATCATTTTTACATATTCGTCTGTTTTTGCACGGCTTCCTGCTTTCTGAAATATTCTAAGCACAGGCTCTGTGCCGAGAGTCGTGCTATAATCCAGGAACCATCCTTAAATAACACCTTAAGTCCGTCTGCATAATAAGCTTTTTCTATATTTTCGTATGCAGGTATCATCTTCAAAAAGCATTTTAACTAACTTGGCTCTCGGAGTGAACTCGTAGTCATTCTCGCTAAAATAAAAGGTTCCAAAACATTTCTTCAAGCTCTCTTTAGCTAGGGTATGAATGCTCTTCTTGTCACGCATATCATCTCAATTAGTAAAGCCGCTGCATATATGCCGTCTTTTCCACCTATATGTCCCTTTACAGGTAAGTCCGCCGCTTGATTCTCCACCTATTATGGCATCGTGCTCTCATCGTTTTCAGAAATATAACTTAGCCTACATTGGTTTCTATACATTTTCACCGTATTTTCATGCTCACCAGCATATGTGTGTGGTGGCGATGTTTCTTACCACAGCACTCTCTTCCAATGCTTGAAACTCAAGCAGATAGTAGTATACGAGGCAAAAGCAGGGTATTAGGGATGAATGAAAGTTACCAAGTTCATCAATTATTCTCATGCGGTCCGCGTCACCATCTGTAGCAACTCCAAGGTTGCGCTGCTTTTGTAGTACGTTGGTCCATCAGCCTGTGGAGAGAGGCTGAAGCGGAGACTGGCAGCCTTCCGCCAAAGAGAGTGTCGTGCTTGTCCGTTGTGCCAGTGGTTTCGCATCTTACACTGAAAGCTTAATGTTATAGCGTACTTTCAGATACTCCGTACATAGGGTCTATAGCTATTCTTAAATTGGGCATTTCTTATGGCATCCACATTTAACGAATTTAAGATGGAAATCAATATAATCATTGAAAGGATGGATCAAATAAATCACTGTGTTCAATTTCATAAAAATTTCATGGTATTTTTAGCTCTTCTTCCTGAAATGTTATTTGCTGAAGCTCGTGGATAATCTGTCAGTTGTTTCTAAAGGGGCGTCGTTGCCGTCCGAAGTAAATATCTTTATACCATTGTAAATGGCAGGATTGTGACTTGCAGTAACAGCTACTCTGTATCTGCTCCTAAAGCGTTTAGTATGCAAACATAATGAGAGGGTAGGTGAAGAGCCGTCAATGCATCAAAAGATTTAATATTGTGGCTTGCCAAAGCCTCTATGAGACCAAAAAGCAGGCCTCCTTAGACAAAGAATCTTCTCTCGTAACGAGGACTACTTTTACTTCACTTCATAGAACTTACAAAGACGCGCGACTCTATGTATATTATCTCTTGTAAACTTATCACCTATTATTTCGCGCCAACCGGTCTGTTCCCAAGGTGAGATCATTTGCAGCCTCCTGTGTATTATTACTAAAGCTTTTGATTTGTGTATGTAATTCAGGTATATCAGAAAGATATTGATTTTCAAGAGATTGCAGAATTTTAAACAAAATGCAATTTCGTACTTACGTTAGATAAATAAGGCCCTGATAAGCTGAAAACATAAAATGCTGACAATGGAGGAAGATGAAAAATTTTACACTCTTTAATGAGCCTTGCACTTGTTGCTTCGCTCACAGCTTGCTCAGGTGGATCTACAGCAAAGACCAGCCAGACAGCTTCAGGCAGTGCCGGCTCAGGCAACTCATTTAACAGTATACTCACCTCACCTGCAGAAACCATCAACTTGTTAGTTCAGGAATTTGAAAACAAGACCGGTATAGGTTGATATTGTTGCAGCGGTACAGGAGAGCTTCTAAAGAGGGTTGAATCCGAAAGACAACCTTTAGGGTGATGTACTTTGGGGAGGAGAGCTGAGTCTGCAGGCTTATGCGCAATACTTTCGAGCCATAGTCAGTGGTGAGTTATCGTTATTGACCCCTAAGTATTATGCAAAGGACAATACCTGGACAGGAGAAAGCCCTGCCGATGGTTCTTCTTTGCAACACAAACCTTGTATCTGATGAAAATGCCATAACTTATGGAAAGATTTGCTTAAGCCTGAATTTGCGCAAGATAGCGATGGCGGATCCTGCAAAAGAGTGGTTCAGCTTATGCAATTCTGTGACTATGCTTACTGCATACAAGGCAGAGAATGACGGATGGAGTTTTATTAAAGACTTCTACAGCAACCTTGATGGCAAGATTTTATCTAGTTCATCAGGCGTATATAAGGGAGCTGCAGACGGTGAATACGCTGTGGGACTTACCCTTGAAAAAGAAGCAATAAAGTATGTAAATGCAGGCTCACCGGTTAAGATGGTTTACCCTAGCGAAGGAACATCAGCAGTGCCTGATGAGTAGCTACTATCAAGGGTTCAAAGAATAGTTGAAAATGCTAAGAAATTGTTGACTTTGCTTTAAGCAAAGGATACAGTCTATCATGAGAGCACTCAGCTACAGAAGATCTGTAAGAAATGATGTTGAAGCACCTAAGGGACTTGGACCTTTATCAGATATTGCTTGTTGACTATGACTTTGACTGGGCATCTGCCAATCAAAGAAAGACGTGCTTAATAAGTGAAAGACGTACTACGGAAAGTAAACAGAATTAGCTATTTATAATTTGAATAATTAGCTGCCGTAGGATGTCTGACAAGATGTTTTACGGCAGCAATTTTAAAGAGAGAAATGATGAGTACAACTGTTAAAATTGAAGACGTAACTAAAAGGTATGGAGACTTCACGGCCATTGATAAATGAATTTTACCATAAAGGATGGTGAATTCTTTACACTTCTTGGTCTCCTTCAGGCTGCGGCAAGACCACCCTTCTTAGGATGATAGTGGGCTTTTAATACCATAGAAGCAGATATATATTTTAACGATAAGATTATCAATAAAACCCTGCGAATAAACGGATATAGGAATGGTATTTCAGAACTATGCCATTTTCCCTCATCTTAGCATTTATGAGAATGTTGAGTATGGACTTAAAACTAAGAGGTATACCAAAGCAGAGAGAGAAAAAGCAGATAGAAGAGTTCTTAAAATAGTCCGCATAGAGAATCTTAGGACAGAATGCTGATAAGCTATCAGTGGTGGTCAGCAGCAGAGAGTTGTCTTGCAAGAGCTGTGTAATCAAAACCCTAAAATCCTGCTTATGGATGAACTCTTTCCAATCTGGACGCAAAGCTTCGTGTGGAGATGCGTACTGTAATTACACAGAGACAGCTTATTACAACTGTCATGTAACACACGATCAGGAAGAGTTTGCTATCAGCGACAGGATTGCTGTTATGAACAAAGGGATATATTATGCAGCTTGACATCCAAGCAGAATATATCAGAAGCCTGCCAATACCTTTGTTGCAGATTTTATTGAATATCCAATATTTTAGAGGCAGAGGTAATGGGAGAATGCACTTGAATAGCTGGTTATGAATTTAATGCAAGCTTTTAAGTCAGATAGCAGTAAGGTTAAGGTATCCGTTAGAGCCTGAACATGTGAGAATCTCTGAAGATTTAAGGGGGAATAGTAGGAAATATAATTCTGTCTACATTTTTGAGGCGATTATGTCTACTACATGAGTACAGCTGATAACGGAGAGATTATAAAGCCTGAGTGAATACGCTGAGCACACAGAATATTAAGGGAAGAAGGAAGGGTAGCAGTTACCTTTGGATACAGATAACATCTCTATATTTGACATAAGTGGGGGCAAGACTAAATGGATAAAGGTATAAAATTTGACTTTTGGGTTTATATGCCGCATCGTTATCTTTGTGCTGTTTGCGTTATTCCTTATGTATCCGTTTATCACACTATTCTCAAAGAGTGTGATTGGTTCTGATGAATTTTACTTTAGAGAACTTGCCACATCAATATGAATATTATTACAGTACCCTGATAAGGTCGCTCACTGTTCGGTACTTACTACAGTTTTTGCGGTAATTATCGGTGTGCCTCTTGCTTACGCATTTTCCAGATATAAGATATATGGCCCAAAGGTAATAAATGTAATGATAATAATGTCAACTTATGTCTCCGCCTTTTATAGGTGCATATTCCTGGATTATGTTGCTTTGGTAGAAAACGGAGTAATCACTAAGGGGCTCAATGTACTGGGAATTAACTTTTCCTTCCATCTATGGATTTTTGGGAATAATCCTTGTATTTACTTTGAAGCTCTACCATATACCTCTTCCTCAGGTGGCAGGTGCTCCTTAACAGCATTGATTCTTCACTTGAAAGCCAGTGAAAATCTGGGAGCCAGCAGGCTTGAAGGTTGTTTCATGACATTTCCAGTGATAAAGCCTACCATCTTTTGCAGGCGCAACTATGGTGTTTATGTCAAGTCTTGCAGACTTTGGTACTCCAATGCTTATAGGTGAGGGATATAAGGTTCTTCCGGTTATGGTTTATGAAGAGTACATGAGTGAGACAGGTGGAAATGCAGGATGGCGAGGCACTCAGCATTATCATAGTTATATGCTCTCTACAGTTCTTTTGATACAGAAATTCATTGTAAAGTCGTAAGAACTATACAATGAGCGCACTAAGACCACCTTCAAAGAAGGATTTGCCTAAGCCTAAGAAAATTGCTTTTGTCATTACTCTTATTTGTCTTTGCGTTTATAACATTTTTACCACAGGTTGTGGTTATTGTAACTTCACTTTATCAACACAAATGGACCTGTATTTACGGAGGGCTTTGGACTGAAAGCTACTAAGAGCATTTTCTTTAAGCTTGGACACAACATAGTAAATACTTTTTACATTTTCAACTATCGCAATTTTGTGTATATAATGCTTTTAAGCGTACTTATTGCATTTTTAATAACAAAAAGAGACGTGGAAAGTCTGAAACAATAATGGATATACTTGTAATGTTCCCATACGTCCTTCCGGTGCGGTGCTTGGTATAAGCTTACTTATAACCCACAATAAAGGACCCATCCTCATAGCAGGAACACCTTTGATTTTGATAATAGCATACATAATAAGAAAAGATGCCTTATACGGTAAGCAAGGTCTTCAAGTGCTATGTTACAGCAGATAGACAGCAGTGTGGAAGAGGCCTCCATAAGCTCTTGGAGAAACACTGAAGTCTTCTTTAAGGTGACCGTAAGGATAATGATGCTGGGTATAGTGAGTGGAGCAGTGTAGCTGGATAAGCACCATCAATGAATTAAGTTCCATTATGCTTTACACAGGTAAAAACAGCTACCATATCAGTTGCCATATATACTGAGGTAGTAAGAGCCAGCTTGGAACAGCGGCAGCACTTGCAAGTATACCTCACAGTAGCGACTTTGCTTTCCTTCGTACTGACATAATAAGTAAGGGTAAAGTATCAGTAGTATAGAGCAGATATGTTTAGAGATCCCAAATAAAAGTTTTAGGCGATATATAACGGTGTGGATATTAATCTTTGCCTTTATCATAATAATACTTTTTGGGATCTTTTATATTCCGATTTCCAGCAAAATATACGGAGCAAAAGCATATAGAAGAAAACTACTGCACATAGCAGGAACTCTGTTTGACGACTCATTGCCGAGTCGGAAAGCTATATTGATATGTCTGGCAGATGATGAGGATGTAGCAGTTAACGGAGAGAATCAGGTTCTAAAAAGTTCTCGGTGATAAAGTCTATGGTGGACTTTGGAAATAAGTATAAATACATTGCGGTACATATACTAAGTATAGATGGTAAAAGAAAGTATTCCACTGATGAAATCCCTGCAATGTATGATTTAGAGAGCTTTGGAGAATGGGGGAGTGCTAAAGAGCGCAAGAGAAGGGAAAAGAATGATATAATTCCCCAATATGTATATGTGGGAAGACGGAAAAACCAATGCATTTTCACTTACCAGAAGAATATATGATAAAAATGAACTGTAGGCTTATCATCGTTGATCTTTTCAAGAGAATATATACAGGAGCTCTTTAAGGGCTTTGGATTCGAGCTACATAGGATGTTAAAGTATGATCTGGAAAATGATTCTGAGATATACAATGACACCTACCTTTCAGGGGAAAAATGTTAGATTAAATTCTATACTTTTGAAAAATATAAAAGGAAATTGAGAAGACCTATACCTATTCTACTATAAAACTAAAAATGTTATTTTAATGGGGTTTTCTGGGAAATGAATATGTGAAGGCAGATACAAAGATGGTGTCTGCGACTGTACTTACAGCCCCTTGTGACCACTCTGGCAATTGCTTTTGTGTATTGTGAGCATACTTGCGGAGAATTGTTGAGCTATTAAACATGCTTACAAAAAGTGATGGATGATGGATCACAAAAACATCCATACCGACAGATGCAATAAATGAAATTGAAGAAATACAGAATACAGAAAAATGCTTTTCTACAACTTCTTGGAAGAATAGACAAATACCATAAGGAGGACATTGAAAAAGAGAGACTGCTTGAAAAATATGAAGTTAAAGGCACTTACAGTCTCAGATAAATCCACATTTTTGTATAATACTTTGGATTCTATAAAGTGAAGCAAAAGTTAAATAAAGTGGACAAGATAGCAAAAGATAGTTACCGAGTTTGGCAACATACTAAAGGCAAATATGAATTTTAATGAAACTATTGTCACTGTGGAGGATGAGCTGGGGTCTGGTAAAAAGCTACCTTTTATATTCAGATGGAGAGATATAAAGACAGATTTGAATTCAAGCTGAAATGTGCGTGAGGATATGTAAAGGACTATCATATTCCAAAGCTACTTCTTCAGCCAATCGTTGAAAATGCTATTATACATGGAATGGAGCTTATCATAGAAAAGGAGTTGTAGATAACAGGGCGAAAGAAGGAGATAATCTTATATTTCAATGTAAAAGGATAACGGAAATAACTTTGTAGGGAGACTTTTGATAAAATAGTGAATGATATAGACAGCAACAGCATAGGACTTTATAATGTAAATAAAAGAATTAAACTCTATTACGGTGAGGAATATGGGCTTAGTCTTATAAGTGATGACTGTACCAATATTCAAATTAAGATAAAAAAGGATATAAGGGATAATAATGTATAGAATTGTGGTTGTTGAGGATGAGGAAATAGTTAGAAAAGGCCTTGTAATAACTACAGATTGGGAAAGCTATGATTGTCAGGTCATAGGAGAGGCAAAAAACGGTGGAGAAGGTCTTAGTCTTATAACCAAGCTGAAGCCCGACATAGTTATTACTGATATAAGGATGCCTGTAATGGACGGGTTACAAATGATTGAAAAGGTCTATGAGACTTACATGCCTGTTACAATCATGATAACGGCCTTTAATGAATTTGAGTATGCAAAAAGAGGGATAGATTTAAGCGTAAGCGACTACCTCTTAAAGCCTTTTGATGATGCACAGTTAGATAAGGCACTTTCAAAAAGAGCCATAGAAAAGGTAAATAATAATATTTTTACTTTGTAGTGTAACAAAGAGACGGACAAAGCCGCTCTGATGGAAGAGATGATAAGAAGCTGAGACTTCACAGTCAACTCAAAGCATATCAACATCATTAAAGCAATTGAGTATATCAAAGAAAAACTATATGAAGGAGATAAACATATTATCTACCTCAGAGTATTTGAAGGTAAGTGAAAGCTATTTAAGTCATTTATTCAAAAAGGAGACAGGCTATACCTTTGTGGAAATACTCTACTCTCACAAGGCTTAAAAAGCCTGTAAGCTGCTTTAAAAGACCCGCAGACCAGAGTATCTGAAGTGGCTTATATGGTAGGATATAGAGACCAGAGATATTTTGAAATATATTTAAGAAACATTTTGAGTCACACAAATTATTATAAGGAGAGAATGTAATGTACAAAAAACATATTATTTGGACTGATGGGAAACGTAATTATGGATTTTTCACCTGATTATATTCTGTCTATGTATACCGAGGATGTAAAGCTTATTAACTACTTGAAAAGTACAAAATCGTCTACACCCGTGCCTGGGCAGATGCAGACAAGGGTGTGCTCACAGAAGAAGAGGTATATGAGGAAATCATAAAGGATTTGGAGGAAAAGTATCATCCGCTTGCAAAAGACGTACTTTCAACCTGGTATGTGCATAAGACTGAGAGCGAAGAGATGCTTGAACTTATGAAAGACCTGAAACATAAAGGGATAAGGCGATACCTTTGTTCAAATGCGGCTGAGTCTTTTCATAAATACGAAGATAAGATAGAAGCCTTTAAGCTTTTGGATGCAAAGATAGTGTCTGCCGATATCAAAGAAGTAAAGCCTGACAGGGCATTTTTGACTATGTACTAAACACCTATAACCCTAAAAAGGCAGAGGAATGCGTCATAGATGATTTGGCAAATAATGTAAAAAGGTGCCTCATGAATGTGGGATAGACGGCTATCAGTACAATGGTAATGCAGGACTCTTAAGGAAGTTTATGGAGAGGGTTGGAATATTGTAGTTGGCAAAACTACAGCTCTCTGCTATCAATTAAGGGAGTAAAATCAACCACTAAAAGGAGGAAGAGATATGAAAAAGTCATAAGTTTTTGGGGCAATAGCAACATGTATTTGTTTTTATATTAACTATGTATACAGGATATAAACATAAATAAATTAAGCTAAATTTGTAGAAATATCTCAGAAAAACCGTCAAAATATAAAATATTGACAAAGGTGCTAATCCGTAGTATACTCGTTTTATAAATATTGACGGATTGTTACCGAGAGGGCAAAACCAAATTTTTCACGGACAAATGATAGTTTGTCTGTGAAGTTTAGCTTTTTATGTTATAGGGAATTTCTACAAAAATCCCTATAACATAAAAACTCATACAATGGAGAATCGATGTGATTATAGAAGGAATCATCAATAATAATGTAGTCAGCTCGAGGGATGATGAGCGGCAAAAGAAGTAGTTGTCATGGGCAAGGGAATCGGCTTTGGCAAGAAAAAGGCGATACTCTAAACGAAGCTGACGCAGACAAAAATATTTACTATAGAAGATGAGGAAGCCCTTAGGCGGTTTAAGGACCTGCTCACAGGAATACCAGCTTGAGTATCTTCAGGTATCAAACGAAATTATTTCTTATGCGAAAGAAAGGCTTGATACTGAGCTTCACCCTAATATTTACCTGTACGCACTGACCGACCATAAGCTTTGCCATCAGGAGGATAGAAGAGGGACAGGTCTTTCCCATCCTCATGCGGAAAAATGAGATAAGGCGTTTCTATCCTCTTAGAATACAGGATAGGCACTCAGGCATGTTTCCTTATTTATGAAAGACTTGGCTATAAGCTGCCTGTGGATGAGAGCGGCGGCCTTAGCCATACATTTTTGCAAATGCAGAATTTAACATCAAGGTAAGAGATACCTGGATTATAACCAAGATGATGGGAGATATCCTTAACCTGATTTCAGTCAGAGTTTGACGGGCTTAAATACTGAATGTGTGAGGTTGAGAGCTTTGTGGCAGGAATTAAGCTTTCTTTGCTATAGATCTGGTCATGGCACACCCTATTAAGGAAAAGGGAGATGAGCTCCTGAGTTTTATAAAAAGAGAATTATCCTAAGGAATGGAACATGGCGTAAGAGGATCAAATGACTATGTTATAAAAGAGCACAAAATGCCGTTTTACTGAGGAAGAAAAGCTGTACTGCAATTCAGTTAAAGAGAATAAACGATTTATTTGCTTAATATATGGTAAAGGCAGGAAAAAGTGTCCCCTGCAGTGAAAGGAGAATTTATGTTTTTAAGAAGAAAAGAGCTTGAGCTTGTATCGCCTGTAAAGGGCAAACTTATAAGTATCAAGGATGTACCTGATATAACCTTTAGTGAGGAAATGGTAGCACGGGAGTGGCGGTTATACCTGAGGAGAACGAGTTTACTCTCCTGTAGGTGGGACCGTTACCACCGTATTTCCCAACTTTCACACGCTATAGGCCTTACCACAAAAGGACGGCATAGACATACTTTTTACATATAGGTCTTGATACCGTAACCTCAGGGTGAGGGCTTTGAGGTAAAGGTAAAAGAAGGAGATGAGGTTAAGGCCGCGACTTTGCTGGTGGTAGTAGATTTTTGAAAAAGATCAAAGCTTGCAGGCTATACAGACTTGAAAACCCTGTTATCATATGCAATCCGAACAGCGTAAAGAAGCTTACATATACTAAGCCTCAAGCTGTAAATAAGGGTGATGTAATCATCAAAGTACCTTAAATAATCGGAGGAGATTATGAGAGAGTTTTAGCTTGGGAAATGTGGTGTCTCAACGGATGCTGTTTTGGTAAGATAGCGGTCTTTTACGGTGATGAGTACGTGCCTGAAAAAGAAAAGAGGTTGAGATACAGAACAAAAAGAACTGGCTAGAGCTAAATGCAGCTCTTGATACGCAAAATCAGAGCTTGAAGGGCTACATGAAGAGGCTATAGATAAGGTTGGAGAAGAGATACACTCATGTTTGACATCCATAAAATGATGCTTGAGGACCTTGATTATACTGAAAATATCAAAAACCCTCATAAATGAAGACGAGGCTTGCGCTGAGTATAGCGGTCTTTGAGACAGGAAAGGTGTTTTCCAAAACCTTTGCCGATTATGGATGATGACTATATGAAGGCAAGGTCAGTGGAGTATTTGATATATCAAACAGGGTCATAAGAAGCTTACAGGCAAGGCTGAAGCACGTACTGGAAGGTGATGAGGCGGTCATCATTTGGCTGAGGAGCTGACTCCCGGAGAGACTATAAACTATGGATAAACCAAAGGCCTTGGCCTTTGTTACAAAGGAAGGACTCGTCGAGTTCACACACAGCCATACTTGCAAGAAGTCTCAGCATCCCTGCGCTGTGAAGGTTGATTTTTGGGAGTGTGGCTCTAACTCGAGCTTGAAGGCAGGGAGGCAGCAGTAGATGCTGTAAACGGCAAACTGTATATAGAGCCCGACTTCAAAAGCTAAAGAGCACAGACGAAGCTTTATAAAGGAATTAAAACCTTGAAAAATATCCTGCTTTTCAGAGCTTAAGGGAAAGGAAAGTGTAACTCGTGATGAGAAAGATAGAGATATTTGCCAATCATCGGCAGAAAAGACGTAGACAGAGTTTTAGAGAATGATGCAGGAGAATAGGACTATTTAGGAGTGAATTCTTATATCTTGGAGGAAAGTGAAGCTCCCGGTGAAGAAGAACAGTTTGCAAGCTATAAGGAAGTTGTAGAGAGCTTTGCAGCAAGAAGGTTATTATCAGAACTCTTGACATCAGGTCGCAGATAAAAAGGTCAGCTATCTTGGGCTTAGCGTAAAGATAATCCTGCGCTTGGATATAGGGCAATAAAGAATCTGCTAATAAAAAGGACTTATTTAAGACCCAACTTAGGGCGATACTTTAGGGCATCTGCATTTAGAAATGTTGGGATTATGTTTCCTATGATAACCTCTAGTGGAAGAAGTAAAGAGGATAAAAGATAATTGTTGACGAGGTGAAGGAGGAGCTGATTGCTCAGGGTGTAACTAGTAGCAATCCTGAACTTGGTATAATGATAGAGACTCCCTGCAGCAGCACTAATCAGCGATGAGCTGGCAAAAGAGTTGATTTTTCAGCGGTGGAACAATGACCTTACCCAGTACACCCTTGCCATGAACAGGCAGAATGAGAATCTGGCAGAGTTTTATAATCCTCACCATAAAGCCATCCTTATGCTTATTAAGATGGCCTGTGACAATGCCCTATAAAAACAGGATGGGTGGTATTTGTGGTGAACTGGCAGGTGACATAGCACTTACAAGGACTTTTTGTGGATATGAGATAGAATGAGCTCTCCGTATCTCCTACAAAGGTGCTTTCGCTTAGAAAAGCAGTAGAAATATATAAGGAAGGAGGAGAATATGAAGAAGATAAATTATGCCGTTGTTGCATGAAGCGCATACTGTCACAAGGGCCATGCCCAGGACTTTGGTAAAGCAGGCTGCCTCACCCAGGTGAGTATCAAGCTTCTAAATGAGGAAAAGTGGCAAAGAAGCTGACCTGAAAGGCTGATGGCAGTTGTATGGCTCTTAGAGTAAAACAGGGCACACAGCATTGTTGTCACTGTTGAGGGAGAGGATGAAGATGAGGGCGTATACAGTACTTGAATCCTTCCTTAAGGAGAACTTTTAATTAAATATTTCTTTGGGTTAATAAAGAAAGGGGAAACAAAATATTATGATGAAGTATTTTGCAAAAATTAGGCCGCTCGTTGATGCTACCTGTTGCCTGCCTTCCCTGTGGCGAATTCTTATGGGTATAGGTTAGCACTTTCACCATATAGTTATGCAGGGTGGTGATATCACAGAGACAGTTGAAATCTTAGGTAATCAAAGCAGGTACAGCCCTCATTGACAATATGTCCCTTTGGCTTTGCTATAGGTGTTGCAGTTGGTATGGCTGATGATAAGGACGGTACAGCAGGACTTGCGGGTCTTGTATCGGCTTATGGTGACAACTTCTTTCATCAGATGCAATGCGAATTATGACACAGGCCAAAGCTAAATGTAGCTTTGATAAGATTCAGAAATCAGTTCATAGGTATTTTAGCGGGTATTATAGGCTCAGTTTTGCTACAACAAGTTTAAGAACACAAAACTTCCCTGATGCTTGCTATTTTTCTCAGGGAAAGCGTTCGGTAGGCAATTGTCACAGCATATGGTATCAGTAGTGGTATCAGGCATACTCTTCTTTATCTGGCCTGTAATTTTACGGTGGACTCACTGGCTTTGGTAAAGTCCAATAGTAAGCCTTGGTGCAGTAGAGCAGGTATCTACGCATTCTTTAACCGTCTGCTCATTCCATTTGGACTTCACACCACTTAACTCAGTATTCTGGTTTGATGCGGCTGGTATCAACGACCTTGGTAACTCAAGGAAATACCGGTACAGCAGGAACTACAGGTATGTATATGTCAGGCTTCTTCCTTGTATGATGTTTTGGTCTCCCAGCGGCTGCTTTTGCGATGATTCGTTCAGCTAGCCTGAGAAGAAGAAATATGCAGTGTCACTCTTAAGCGCAGCAGCTATGTGCATTTATCTGCGGTGTTACAGAGCCTTTCGAATTTGCATTTGTTCCTGGCACCAGGTCTTACTTAATCTACGCCATCCTTTACGGTGTATTTGCGGTAATTACTGTAGCAGTTGGATTTAGAGCAGGCTTTTCATTCTCAGCAGGTCTTACCGACCTTGTAGTTGGTTCACAGCTTCCACTTGCATCAAAAGACCGCTCATCATTCCTTTGGGCATAGTCGCAGCTATCGTATTCTATGCGGTATTTGAATTTTGCTATTGTTACTTACCTTAAGACACCGTAGTAGAAGATGATGCTGACAATGCAGAAGAGATGACAGGCAGTTCTTGCAAATGGTGACTTTGCAGAGGTTGCAAAGATAATCCTGAAGGACTTGGTGGAAAGAAAATGTAACTTCGAGTTGATAACTGTATTACAGACTTAGAATTGAAGTTAGGGACTATACCGCAGTTGATGAGAAGAAGATTAAATCAGCGGTGTTGCAGGTAGTACAGAGGCCTAGTAAGACTTCCGTTCAGGTTGTAATCGGACCTAAGGTTCAGTTTGCAGCTGATGGGGTTAACAGACTTATGTAATTGACTCTAGCTATAAATAGTTGTAGTCATCATTGTAACGATACTATATACCTTTGGATGAACTTGAGGTATTGTTAGGAAAGCTATTATTATACAAGGAAGAGAAATGGAATTATTGAAGGTTTATGATACTGTAAACAAAACTACAGTAGAGCTTGATGAACAGGGGGCTATCGACACTTTAATCGCAGGCAGACAGGTGGATGTATTTCAAAGCAGAAAAAGACAGATCCCTGACGGATATATGACTTGGAATGAAGAGCACTGGACATCAGTTTCTGACAAGAAAGTTTGGCACGTTATTACTCAATTAATGGACGTCTTTTAGGCGAATATACAGGCCATAATATCATGACCTAAAGAATGAATTTAAGCCTTATGAGGCGGTTAAGGTGAGCTTAGCTAAGCAATATGTCAAAGCATAATAACAAAGAGGGCTGTCACAGCGAGAGTTTGAGATTGACAGTCTCTTTCTTTGGGACTGTGCCCGGTGTCTGTATAGCACATTTACAAGTTGTGCTTCCATGACCTGTCCTTCATATAGCACGTAAGGCTTAGTATCCTGAACACTTACATAGGCCAGGTCTTATTATCTTGATCGGTGTTTATAAGCTCCTCAGCATGTGTGCACTCCAGCGGTTATCCTTGCACAGGCAAAGATAGGAGTATAGAGCTCGGAGGAAGACCAAGCATATGATATACAAGTCCGCTGTAGAAGTCGATATTGGCACTTACTCCTGTAGATATGTCTCTCCTCACTCATAATCTTAGGTGCAAAGCTTTCAACCATACTGTAAAGCGCATAGTCAGCATCATTTTCCCTTAGATTTTTGCAAAGCCTTTCCACTAGCCCTTGAAGATGTTGCTCTCGGGTCAGAGATTGAATAAACCATATGTCCCATACCATAAATAAGCCCCTTTTTGTCAAAAGGCCTCCTTGTGAGAAGCTTTTCTAAGGTATAATCGACCTCTTCTTCGTCTTTAGGGTCTTTCACATTTTTCTTTAGGTCTTCAAACATCCCCATAACCTTGATATTTGCTGCCACCACTCTTCAGGACCTTTCAGAGCCGAGGGCTGCAGCTGTAGCTGAGTAGGTGTCAGTTCCTGGGGATGTTGTCACTACATGCGTAGTAAAGGTAGAGTGTTACCGCCGCCATGTCCATGTTAGTACAAGGGCGAGGTCCGAGTGCGGTGGCCTCTATTGCGGTGTATATATATCGGGACGGAGAGCCTCAGTATATTCTCTGCCGTAGAAAGCGACTTCTCAGGCTGATGGATGTACAGGCTCGTCCGTTGTTGTAGTGATTGTGGGCCTCGGTAGCCATATGCAAAACGGTGGAAAGGGGCAGCTATGAGGAGGTTTGCGTTACGGCGCGTACATTTGAGAGTGAAATATCGTCAGCAAGAGAGTCGCCAGGACTAAAAGGTAAAGCACACTTCTTGCCAAAGTGTATTCATCATATCGCTTAGCGGAGCCTTCATGATGACATCCCTTACGAAATTGCCGAGAGTAGCACACTCTGTGTGCAAAGCTCCTTTATAAAGTCAGTAAGCTCTACTTCTGTAGGAAGCTTTACCGTGGGAGAGCGGGAGATGAGGTCATCTCTTCAAAAGGCCCCAAAAGCGCTTCTCCTCGATAAAAGCAGTCAGTAGCTCGTGTATGTCTATACCACGGTAATACAGCTCGCGCCTTCACAGTTTTAACTCCGTCTACCATCTTAAAAAGAGTTCGATGGTTGATATCTTTGTCAGTCACTGCTCTGACTCCGGCACCGCTTTATGTCACGAGACCAGCGCTTGATGTCCGGCTCCTTGTGTCGATCTGCGTGGTTCTTGAGTTCTCAAGACAAACTTCAGTAAGTCTCTATTCCGGTGTAATACTTAGTTTTATAAATGATTGACTACCTCCTTTTCCCCAAAACTCTGTATAACGTAATAGTAAATAGAACAGCAAAACGCTTGTAGCAAGTGTATGTGATGATAAATTTTCATCATTATACACGAAAACGCCAACTATGTATATGAAAATGAATTTGATATAACTAAAACTATAACAAAGTATTGATTTAATGTATTTGTAATATCAAAAACTTTTTAGTATAGAATAAGTCACACAGAAAACAAATACAAATCGGGAGGTCAAAAGTGCAAATGGTATTTGTAGAGGCTGTATATACTGCAGGTCAAATACTTTGACAGAGCTAATCTAAAAAGAAAAGAGGAGAAAATATATGAAGAAGAATGGTGTTAAAAATTAGGTGCTTTTAGTTCTTTCAGGAATTTTAGCAGTATCACTTGTAGGTTGTGGAGCAGCAGGTGGTGCCAAGAGCGATGATGAAATATCTATCAGTGTAACCCCTGTTCCTCATCAGGAGATAGTTAAAGGGTGCTGTAGTACCTATCCTTGAGAAAAGAAGGATACAAGGCAAAGGTAGTAGAGTTTAACGACTATGTTCAGCCAAACACAGCTGTTCAGGAGGGCGAAGCTTGATGCCAACTACTATCAGACAACCAGATCATAGGAGAATGATAACAAGGAAAGAAAGCTTAACCTAGTGTCGATAGCAGAGATTCACCTTGAGCCTATGGGACTTTACTCAAAAGAAAATCAAGGATATCAAGGAGTTAAAGGATGGCGCAACTATAGCTATACCAAATGATGGTTCAAATGAGTCAGAGCACTTGCTCTCTTAGCTGATAACGGGCTTATCAAGCTTAAAGGAGACAGAAGACCTTTATAACCTTACAAGCATTGAAGAGAACCCTCATAACTTCAAGTTCTCAGAGGTTGAAAGCGAGCGAGCCTCCCTGTTACCTCAAGTGATGTGGATGCAGCCGTAATCAACGGTGACTATGCGCTTGGTGCAGGTCTTAATCCTAAGAGTGACTCCCTCATCCTTGAAAGCACAGACTCAGCATCTATCAAGCAGTACTTCAATGACTTAGTAGTAGAGCGGAAACGAGAACTTGAGAAGATTCAGGCTCTTAAAGGCGTTACTTCTGATGAAGTAAAGAAGTTTATTGAAGAAGTCATCAGGTTCAGTAATCCCTCATTCTAAAAATAAATAAAACCACATCGGGTACATATGAAGATAGGGTTATGCTTTCGCCGTATACTATTCCTAATGTGAAGGGGTAAGTAGGAAGGTGTGACCTATCTATGGACTTTATATTATGATGGGTCAAAAGTATTTGACACCCATTGATACGAGTGCTTAGCTAGTAATGCTTAAAGAGTCACGTCAATCCTGTATCACGGATTGATACGAGATTTTGACAGCTTTGTCATGTTGTTATGCTATATAAGAGAGATGGAGAGAAAATGATAACAGTTGAACATTTGGAGAAAAACTACGGGAAGTGAAGGTGCTTTAGCGATGTGAGCCTCAACATCGAAGATGGCACAGTCTACGGCATAATAGGGCATAGTGGAGCAGGGTAAATCTACCCTTCTTGCTGCCTTAACGGTCTTGAGAAATTCAGCTCAGGAAGCGTGACAGGTTCTTGGCAGAAAAATGAGGAGCTTGATACTGCAGATTAACAGCCCTAAGAAAAAGAAGTAAGCATAAGTATTTCAGGACTTCAACCTTCTTTCACGTAAAAATGTGTATGAAAATGTGGCTCTGCCACTGGTATTTAAAGGGAAGAAGAAAAATCTCCTGAAGTGTAGGAGAGAGAGTTACTAAGATGCTGGAGCTCGTGGGTCTCTCTGATAAAACCTATAAGAGGCCTTCAGAACTTTCAGGTGGACAGAAACAGAGAGTAGCCATAGCAAGGGCGCTAACTTTAATCCCAAAAGTAGCTTCTATGTGATGAGAGCAACCTCAGCCCTAGACCCAATGACCACAAAGAAATCCTTGATTTACTTAAGCATATAAATAAAGAGCTTGGAATTACCATCATAGTTGTAACTCATCAGATGGACGTAGTTAAGCAGATATGTGAGAGAGTAGCCTTTCTTGAAAGACTGGCAAGATGGTGGCCGAGAAGGGAAGGCCTGAGATATTTTCATTAATCCTGAGCAAAGAAATCGTGAAGGCATTTTCTTGGAGAAAACCTTGATATGCTTCGGAGCGCGGCATAAATATGGCATATTTTCTTTGACAATGAAACTGCTGATAAGTCCCGTGACGTACTATGATGCGGCAAAAGGAATTAGAGTGAAGCCTCTATTATATGGGCCAGGCTTGACGATTTTAGGAACTGGCTTGACCGTCTTACTGTTCAGATAAAGGAAGAGGAGGAAAGGGACAAGGTCTGCTTTTGGCTCATGGAACAGGGTGTGAAAATGGAGGTAATCTGATGTTAGATATTATACTTAAAGCCTGTGAGAGACACTTACATATGAGTTTCTTTGCCACATTGTTTGCTGTGATTTTAAGGCTTCCTTACCGGCTTAGGCATCCTCACATAACTGCCAGCGATGGACTTAAAGCCCACTAAGGTGGTGTACGGTGTACTGGATTTTGTTGTGGAAATGTATTTGAAGTTTTCCTTTCATCATCATGCTTATGGTTGTTCTGATGCCACATAACAACAAGGTTTAGTAGCTGGGAAGGCGATAAGGAACAACGGCTGCAATTGTACACTCTTACCATAGCCACCATGCACTTGTGGCAAGAGTAATAGAAACAGCCATGAGGAGAAGCGTAGACAAGGGAGTTATTGAGGCTGCAAAGAGTATGGGAGCGACTAGTATATGCAGATAGTGACTGCCAAGCAATCATAAAGGAAGCTATCGCATAATCTCAGGAATTATCTCTTAACCTCCATAATATCAGTAGTAGGATACTCTGCTATGGGCGGAGCCCTGGTGCCGGAGGGACTTGGGACGTTTGGCCATCCGCGCTACGGTTATCAGGCTTGGAATATAAATTATCTTTGTTATTACAAGTTTGATTTTGGTTATGTTCGTACAGATTATCGTTTGCAGGTAATAAGATATATAACAAACTTTCCAAGCAGAAGATTTGCTTAAGCAATAAAGCACTATACAATTCTAAGTTATAGAATAAATCTCAACCTGTTGTTGTAGAACAAAGGGTTGAGATATTTTTATGATATGGCAGGAAATGATATAGATGAATATGAATTTTAAGAGGAAATTACCTGTACAAAAGAACTTAAGGAAGAATAACCCTATTACAGAGGAAATGGAGATAGTTAAGAAGAGGATAAGGCTGAAGTACATAATCACTGGAGAAGATGACAGGATGCTTCTTGTGATAGGACCTCCTCAGCTTGACCACGAAGATCCTGTTATAGACTATATATCAAGACTTCCAAAGTTCAGGAAAGGTAAAGGACAAGATATTTATCGTGCCAAGAATATATACCAACAAGCCTAGGACTGTCGGCACAGGTCATAAGGGCATCTCCACCAGCCTGATCCTGAGAAGGGTGAAGATATGCAAAAGGTGTAATAAGCGATAAGAAATCTTCATATAAGGGCGATTCGGGATACGGCTTTACCTGTGCAGATGAGATGCTTTATCCTGAAAATCACAGATATCTTTCGGATGTATTCAAAACTATGTTGCAATCGGCAAGGAGGTGTGGAGAATCAGGGACACAGGCTTACAGCCTCGTATAGAAGGAGCAGTATATGAAGAATCCTACCGGGAGGCGATTTAACCGTCATGATGAACTCTGTAGTGGCTGCACATAGCGCACACAATTCTTTTATAGAGGCTGGGAGGTAGAGTCAACAGGCAACTAGCTTGCTCATACCATACTGCGGTGCGGTAGATATATGGTAGAAACAACAACTATCACTATGAAGACCTCAGGAAGTAATAAGGCTCTATGCAGACGTGACCTTGCAAAACCCTGCAATAGTGGTAGATACCAATCATTCCAACCTGGAAAGCAGTTTATGGAGCAGATTCGTATAAGTAAGGACGTACTACAGTAGAAATGTATCAGCGGACATAAGGAAGATAGTCAAAGGACTTATGATAGAGACATATTGAAGATGGCAGCAGAAAGAAAAATGAACATGTCATGGCAAGTCTATTACTGATCCTTGTTTAGGCTGGGAAACCGAAAAACTTATTATGAATTATTAGCAGATATGGTAGAATACACTACAAATGTAGAAAGCATGAAAATCCTTAAGAAAAGGAGCGTGGTGAGGTTTTCATGCTTTTACACGCAAAACAATATGAGAGCGTAGTCATTTTCAAGGTAAGATGTGCATATAACTTTCACGTAAACCATATGAATGCAAGCATCTACTTCGCAAATGAGCAGATACACAGAAAAAGTGGAGTTTAAGTTTAATATGAATATTGTTGCAAGAAAACTGTACTTATTACTTTATTACGGTCACGGTTTTAGCCCATATGGTAAACAGAAAGACAAAATAGAAGGAAACGGTATATTAGAGACTAAAAGAGATGAGTAAAGCTTCAGATTTAGAAAAGTGAAGCCTCAGAAAGTGAAATATTTGCGCTTGATACGGCTATAACTCTAAGGTTTATGGAAGTAAAGATAGAGTACTAAAGAAGCTTGAGAATAAAATTAACGAACTTGATGATATGGTTAGTACAGGCAAAGAAACCAGTGAGGTATCAAGGCTTAACAGGAGTGGGAGGCAGTGCTATCTCCGACTATGGCTAACCTTATAAAGAGGTCTAAAGCATCTATAATAAGACAGACGGACTCTTTGACATAACCATATACCCGCTTATGGAACTGTGATTTCCTACCAAGAACTACAAAGTCCCATCAGAAAAGAAATAGCAGAGAAACTTGCTTGTTGGCTTCGATAAAAATTGACTTTAACGAAGAAACAAGGAAATATCATTTAAGAATAAAGGACATGGAGATAGACTTTGGTGAATAGGTAAGGGATATTACTGATGAACTGTTAAAATATTAACCGATGAGAAGGTTGAATCAGCCATCATCAACTTAGGGGCAATGTATTGATCGTAAAAGCCCGATGGCTCACTTTGAATATCGGCAATAAGAGATCCTAATGAGCCTGATAAGTATATGGCAGCAATTAGGCTTGGATATCCTTAGAAGATGTAGGAAAAGGCCCAAAGGAACACTTTGGGTGAACTTGAGATCAATCTTATCATACTTTCCTGCATATTTAGTGAGTGATACAATACTTAACTTTAGAACAAAAAATATAAAATTTCAGGTTAGTATTGGCGATAAAATAATATATAATTTTATGCCTGATGACCAACAGGTTCTCTCCAGAGGGTAATGAAGTACTTTTCAGAATTGATATAAAGACGGATGATGCGGTAAAGAGATAGGACTGAAGATTTTCCTATCTATAAAGATAGAAGCAGCTGCATAACAAGTATATTTGGGAAGAACCTGGGACTACTTTTGGGAAGGTACTGGATGAGAATTTTGGAGTTTCCAGTTTAGTATAAACAATCTTTGATTGAGTAATACTTGTAACTATTTCATTTCTATCAAAGCTTGATAGCGGACATAATGAAAGAAATAGGATGTTAGGTGTGTTTACGGTATGTATAGATTGTGGGTGATGTGCGACACTGATGCCGCAGTTTATGTTTGACATTCTTCAGTTTAATGAGATAAACCACTTGTTGCTATTTTTTATGCCTTATTTTTTTCATAAGCTATGTATATCAGGATTTGGAATACAGTAGAGATTATATTTTCAAAGATTTCATTGTATTAACTGTAATTGAGCTTATTTTGATTAGCGGACTAAGCATTATGGAGTAATGGATTCACACGAGTCGCTGTTTATAGTTCATAACGGTATTGCGATTACGATTTTACTGATATTACTTGGCGATTTATGACAACGTTACTTATTGTAAAGAATAAAATCAAGGGTCATACTGTAACCCTGGTTGTTACACTTGGAGTATTTTTTAATAAGATATAATATGGGATATGATTGTTATTACAAAGTTACAGCATCAGAGATGGAGGCTTCTAATGAGAACTGCTATTCTTATTGGTGTTGTGATACTTGCAGTAGATTCACTTTTGCAAATTATTTAGGGAATTAAAGAAACAGAGTTATCCAACAAGGTATTTGGAAATCAAATACAAAGATTCACTTCAGGACTTGCAATAGAAATGCGTATGAGTTAAAAGAAAAGAAATACAGGAAAAACTTGATAAAGGCGAGATTGATGAGTTTTATATGCAAGTTCGATATGAATGACCTAAGGAAAATAAATGATAATTACGGACATTCTTATGGTGACCGCCACATCATAAAATGCCGAGATTATAAATCAATCATTTGGGAAAAGCGGATACTTTCAGAGTAGACTGTGATGAGTTTGCGGTCTTGTATTGGAGATGGTGTTGAGTATCTACGAGAGGGATTCTAAAACTAAAGGAACTTGAAAGAGAGTTCAATAGGACTCCTGATCTCCTTGCCCCACTTCGTATCGGTTGTTTTCAACAGTGATACATTTGGAACTGTTGAAAAGCTGTGGCTGGAGCTGATAAGAAGATGTACGAATGTAAAGAAGATGATAAAGAAAGGAGCAATAGTACTGGAAATTAGGATAGATTTGAAAATTATCAGCCAAGCTTTATGGGAGGCCAATAAGACAGTGTACGGAGGCAGAGCTTTTCATACATTGTTGGTACTACAAAGGAGCTGATAGCTGATAAGAAGCAGATAACGGGAGAAAGGAAGCTCTACTACATTTCTGCGGAATTTTATAGGCAAACCGCTTAGCAACAATCTTATAAATTTAGGTGTATATGATGAAATAGACAGGTATTAAAGGAATCAGGCAGAGCCTCTCTATGATAGAGGATATCGAGGCCCGAGCCATCGCTTTGGAAATGGCGGACTTGGAGACTTGCGGCCTGCTTCTTGACTCGTGCAGCCTTGGACCGAACGGCTGCGGTGTTGCTTTTGTACCACTCTCATTTATTTACGTCATTCCACGACCACCTTCTGTGCTGCTAAATCAAAAATGAGTGGATTACCGACGAGTCTTGGGCTTACAAAGACTGGACTTTAAGCTTCGATGCTAAATTCGGTGACAGAGCAGTTAGATCTACCATGTACGATATAGATGTAGCTGGATTACGAGAATGGAGATTCGCAGAGCTTCATCTATTCGATGAATTCCTGGATGAGAGCATTGTAGGAAATGGTATTGACTTTGACAAAAACAACATAGAGAAACCTAACCTTTTCCTCTATCCTGATGATTCAGACGAGGCGGGACATCTTCTTCGTATCTATCAGCAGTAATTATGGTAAGTAATGCTGCAAGACTCATTATAGGATATGAAGGATGTGGGACATGATTTACATGACCTTAATAAGTACGCTGTAGTTCAGATTAACATACACATCCTACTATGGTTATCCCTGAACTTATCAGAATTTTACTCAGGAAGAGTATTTTACCAATGGATGATGCGGTTGAAGTGGTAAGCAAGACCTGCTTATACCAACCATACCATCCTTGCTGAGGCACTTGAAAAATGGCTCTCAGATACCTTTGAAAGGTAGTTCCATGCAGTTTATTATCAAGGAGCTTAACAAAGAATAAGAAAAGTAAATCCTGATCCTGTTATTCAGATAATAGATGATGAGAACAGGGGTACACATGTGGCTCATATCGACATCCACTATGGTTTCTCAACCAATGGTGTTGCAGCCATCCACAGATATACTTAAGGATTCTGAGCTTAACTTCTACAAGCTCTATCCTGAGAGATTTAACAATAAGACCAATGGTATACCTTTTAGAAGATGGCTGCTTTCCAAAAACCATGGGCTTGCGGAGCTCTTAGATGAGGCAATCGGCACAGGCTATAGAAAGGATGCCTCTGAACTTAAGAAGCTCTTAGAGCATAAGGGAAGACCAGAACTTTGACAAGCTTATGAAGTTAAGAAAGCCAATAAACAGGCGCTTGCAGACTATGTAAAGAAGATGGAGGAGTGGATATTGATCCTAACTCTGTATTTGATGTACAGGTAAAGCGTTCACGAGTACAAGCGTCAGCAGATGAATGCACTCTACATCATACACAAGTACCTTGAGATCAAGGTAAAAAGCCTGAGACTCCTGTTACCTGCACTGCAGCAAGGCCCCTGCTTATGTGATAGCTAAGGACATCATCCACTCATCCTTGTACTTGCTGAGATAATCAACAAGGATCCTGAGGTTAGCCCATATCTTAAGGTGGTTATGGTTTCAACTAAATGTAAGCTATGCAGAGAAGATTATTCCTGCCTGCGATATATCCGAGCAGATTTCTTGCGTCCAAGGAGGCAGGAACTTCTAAATCATGAAGTTTATGCTTAATGTGCATTATTTTGAACAGATGACGGTGCCAATGTAGATACACGACTTTGTAGGAGATGATAACATCTACATCTTTGGTGCGAAGTCTGATGAGGTAATTGAGCACTATAAGAAGGTTGATTATGTGTCTCGCGACATTTACAACAAGTCAAAGGTGGTAAAGGATGCAGTTGACTTCATCGTAAGTGATACGGTTACAAAGGTTGTAACAAAGAGAACCTTGAAAGATTTTATAATGACCTTATAAATAGGACTGGTTTATGGCTCTTCGACCTGAGGCTTATATCGAGAAGAAGGACGAGATACTTAAGGATTATGCTGACAGAGAAAATGGAAGAGAATGGTGGTTGTAAATATCGCAAATGCCGGTTTCTTCTCATCTGACACAATAGAAGAATATAATAGAGATATTCGAAACTCAGATAGTTTCAGGTAGCATATAACCCGGTGCCAAAAGCTTGAAGGCTGTTTTACCTTGTTAAATGGATTTCAGATTTTGGCACCTGTCTTATAAACTATGCTAAATATAGGAGAAAGGACAATTTATGAGAAGTTGCGGAGTACTTTTACCGGTTAGTTCATTGCCTTCCGAATACGGCATTGGCTGTTTTTCAAAGAGGCGTATGAATTTGTGGATAAGCCTTTGAGGCCGGATAGGCTACTGGCAGATACTGCCACTTGGACCAACAAGCTATGGAGACAGTCCATATCAGTCATTCTCACCT